>Ga0265331_10000228_pt1 | contig 67497 bp, 62 predicted proteins | sample 41923metaG_FD_202088 | JGI IMG/M metagenome (GOLD analysis project Ga0265331, IMG submission 202088) | Rhizosphere microbial communities from Carex aquatilis grown in University of Washington, Seatle, WA, United States - 4-19-23 metaG | ecosystem: Host-associated > Plants > Roots > Rhizosphere... | reverse complement strand
TCCTGGTCTCGGGCTTCAATGTGTATCCCAACGAGATCGAAGGCGTCGTCGCGATGCATCCTGGCGTGCTGGAGTGCGCCGCGGTCGGCGTTCCCGACGCGAAATCCGGCGAGGCGGTCAAGCTCTTCGTCGTGAAGAAGGATGCCGCCGTGACGGCGGAGGCCATCCTGAAGCATTGCCGCGAGCACCTGACGGGCTACAAGTGCCCGCGCGACGTGGAGTTCCGCTCCGAGCTTCCAAAGACAAACGTCGGCAAGATCCTGCGGCGCGAGCTGCGCGACGAAATGCGCCGGGCTGCGGCTTAAGGCACGCGGCAGGCATGACCGCGTCGACGGCAAAGCTTCCCGACCGCGAGCCCACGCTGCGCGTCGTGCCGCTGCCCGCCGACGTCAACCAGCACGGCGACATCTTCGGCGGCTGGGTGATGTCGCAGGTCGACATCGCAGGCGGGGTGCTGGCGGCCCAGCGTGCCCGGGGCCGCGTCGCGACGGTCGCGGTCAACTCGTTCGTGTTCAAAGAGCCCGTCATGGTGGGCGACGTGGTCAGCTTCTATGCCGAAATCGTCCGCGTCGGGCGCACGTCGATCACGGTCGACGTCGAGGTCTTCGCCTGGCGCAATCCCACCAATCTCGTGTCGCGCAAGGTCACCGAGGCGAGCCTCACGTACGTCGCGGTGGGCACCGACCGCCGGCCGCGCCCGGTGCCCGTCGAATAGGCACGCTTGCGGTGCGGGGTTGACCAAACGCAACACCCCGCAAAAAAGAGAAAGCCGGGATCGGAAAACGGGGTGCGGATACCCCTTCCCCGGGTGTATATTCATTCGACAGTCGACCGCAAGCCGGATCCATACCGGCGCTGGAACAAGTCGACGCCGAAAAGTGCCTGAAGATCCCCCGCCTGATGCGGCAAAGGGTCGCGAGCGCCAGCCAACAATAGGAGAGTTCTGTCATGACCACCCCCTTCAACCGTTCCACGATCGCCGCCGCCGTCGGCATGGTTGCGCTCGCATTTGCCGCGGGCCACGTCTGTGCAGCCGGCTTTGCACTGCAGGAGCAATCGGGCAGCGGGCTCGGCAACGCGTACGCCGGCGGCGCAGCCTCGGCCGAGGATGCCGCCACCGTCTGGACCAATCCGGCAGGCATGTCGAAGATCAAGACCAACCAGGTCGTCGCCGCGATCAACTACATCCAGCCGTCGATGAAATTCAGCAACGGCTTGTCGCTGCCGGCGACGAACCAGCCCCTGGGCGGCGAAGGCGGCGATGCCGGCAGCGGCAACTGGGTTCCGAACCTGTATCTCGTGGTGCCCATCAACAAGGATTGGACGTTCGGCCTCGGCGTCAACGCGCCGTTCGGCCTCGTCACCGAATACGACACCGGCTGGATCGGCCGCTACCAGGCGATCAAGTCGGACGTGAAGACGATGAACATCAACCCGGCGATCTCGTGGCAGGCCCTGCCGAACCTTTCGCTCGGTGCCGGCGCCAGCTACCAGCAGATCAAGGGCACGTTCACGAGCAACGTCAACTACTCCGGCGCGCTGCTGTCCGCCGCGGCGCTCAACGGCATCGCGCCCGGCTCGCCGACGTTCAATGCGATCGCGCAGCTGACGCCCGGCTACGACAGCTTCGCCAGCGTCAACGGCGACGATTCGGCCTGGGGCTGGAACGTCGGCCTGCTGTGGGACGTCAACAAGGACAACCGGATCGGCCTCGCGTGGCGCTCGGACATCGACTACCACCTGACCGGCAACGCCGACTTCACCAACCCGACGGTGACGGTGCCGCCCGGCACGCCGGCACAGCTCGCGGGCACGATCGCGCTGCTCTCCGCGGGTGTAAACCAGCAGAAGCTCTACGACGGTGCCATCACGTCGGACATCAAGGTCCCTGGCGTCGCCAACGTGTCGTGGTTCGGTCACGTGTCCGACCGCTGGGACGTGATGGCCGACGCGCAGTGGACGCACTGGTCGACGCTCCAGTACCTCACGTTCGTGCGCACCGACGGCACGGGCACGCTGGCGCAGACGCCGCTGTTCTTCAAGGACACGTGGCGGTTCGCGCTGGGCGCCAACTATCAGTACGACAAGCAGTGGAAATTCCGGATGGGTGTCGCCTATGACCAGTCTCCGGTGCAGGACACCGACCGCACGCCAAGGCTTCCCGACAACGATCGCACGTGGCTCGCAGGCGGGGTGCAGTACGCGTTCTCGCCCGACGTCAAGTTCGATTTCGGCGCGGCCTACCTCTGGGTGAAGAACGGCTCGATCAACGACGCCGGCTACGATCCCTCGACCGGCAAGTCGAGCGTTCCCGCGTACGGCCTCATCAACGGCACGTACAACAACAACGTGGTGATCGTGTCCGGCCAGGTCACGTGGAACTTCTGACGACCTGACGCGCACCGCATTTCACAGCAAGGCGCGGTCGGGTCGTTCCGGCCGCGCCTTTTTCTTCACCGGACCCGCGCGACGCGCGGGGCTCGACAGAGCCCTCCCAATCATGCCTGCCTCACCCTTTCTGATCCGCAAAGTCGCGGTGCTCGGCGCCGGCGTCATGGGCGCGCAGATCGCCGCGCATCTCGCCAACGCCGGCGTTCCCGTCGTGCTGTTCGACCTCGCCGCGAAGGAGGGCGACCCCAACGGCATCGTCAGCAAGGCGATCGCCGGGCTCGCAAAGCTCGAGCCCTCGCCGCTCGGCGTCGCCGACCGTGCCGCGTACATCGACGCCGCCAACTACGACCGCGACCTCGCGATTCTCTCGGGCTGCGACCTCGTGATCGAGGCGATCGCCGAGCGCATGGACTGGAAGCGCGACCTCTACGCGAAGATCGCGCCGCATCTCGCGCCGCACGCGATCGTCGCGTCCAACACGTCCGGACTCTCGATCAACGCGCTGGCCGAAGCGCTGCCGGCCGCGGTGCGGCCGCGCTATTGCGGGATCCATTTCTTCAATCCGCCGCGCTACATGCACCTCGTCGAGCTGATCGCGCAGAAGCACACCGATCCCGCGCTTCTCGACGCGCTCGAGACGTTTGTCGTCACGACGCTCGGCAAGGGCGTCGTGCGCGCGAAGGACACGCCCAATTTCGTCGCCAACCGCGTCGGCATCTTCTCGGTGCTGGCGACGATGGCGCACACCGAGACCTACAGGCTGCCGTTCGATGTCGTCGACGCGCTGACCGGCCCCGCGATCGGGCGTGCCAAGAGCGCGACCTACCGGACCTGCGACGTCGTCGGCCTCGACACGATGGCGCACGTCGTGAAGACGATGCAGGACACGCTGCCCGACGATCCGTGGCATCTGCTCTATCGGACGCCGCCGGTGCTGGCGGCGCTCGTCGCCAAGGGGGCGCTCGGCCAGAAGACGAAGGCGGGCTTCTTCCGCAAGGTTGGCAAGGACATCGAGGTGCTCGATCCTGCCGCAGGCGACTATCGCAAGGCCGGCGGCAGCGTCGATCCGGCGGTCGCCGAAATCCTCGCCGAGAAGAATCCCGGCGCGAAGTTCACGAAGCTGCGCGCGTCCGCTCACCCGCAGGCGCAGTTCCTCTGGGCGATCTTTCGCGACCTTTTCCACTACTGCGCCGTGCATCTTGCCGATATCGCCGACAATGCGCGCGATGTCGATCTCGCGCTGCGCTGGGGCTTCGGCTGGTCGATGGGACCGTTCGAGATCTGGCAGGCCGCGGGCTGGAAGGAAATTGCGGGCTACCTCGCCGACGACATCGCGAAGGGACGCACGCTCGCCAGCGTGCCGCTGCCGAAGTGGGTCACCGAAGGACCGGCCGCAGACGGCGTGCACACGCCCGCGGGCGCGTACAGCGCAGCGGCGAATGCGTTCCGGCCGCGCTCGGCCCTGCCGGTGTACCGGCGGCAGTACTTTCCGGACCCGGTGCTGGGCGAGAAGCGGGCCACCGGCACGACGATCATGGAGACGCCCGCGGTGCGCATGTGGCACCTCGGCGACGACATCGGCATCGTCTCGTTCAAGAGCAAGGGCAACACGATCGGCGAGGACGTGCTGGACGGGCTCAACGCCGCCATCGAGCGGGCCGAGCGCGAATGCGCGGGACTCGTGCTGTGGCAGACGCGAGAGCCGTTCTCGCTCGGCGCCAACCTCGCCACGATCGCGCCCGCAGCGGCCGCCGGCCAGTGGGACGGCATCGAGGCGGTCGTCGCCAAGTTCCAGCAGACGTCGGTGCGCCTGCGCCAGTCGCTGATCCCGACCGTGGCGGCCGTGCGCGGAATGGCGCTCGGCGGCTCGTGCGAGTTCATCCTGCACTGCGACCGCACGGTCGCGGCCCTCGAGTCGTACATCGGCCTCGTCGAGGTCGGCGTCGGACTCCTGCCCGGTGGCGCCGGATGCAAGGAGCTCGCGCTGCGCTCGGTCGCCGAGTCGGCGCGCGGCGCCGTCGGCGGCCAGATGGACCAGTTCCCGTTCATCCGCACGTATTTCCAGTCGGTGGCGATGGCCAGGGTGTCGAGGAGCGCGCTGGAGGCGAAGGAGATGGGGTATCTGCGCCCTGCTGATGTCGTCGTGTTCAACGCGCACGAGCTCCTCTTCGTCGCGAAGGCGCAGGCCCGGGCGCTCGCCGAGGCGGGCTACCGGCCGCCGCCGCCGGCGCGCAACATCCCGGTCGCCGGACGCACGGGGATCGCCACGCTCGAGCTGATGCTGGTCAACATGCGTGACGGCGGTTTCATCTCGCCGTACGACTTCGAGATCGGCCTGCGCGTCGCACGCGTGCTGTGCGGCGGCGAGGTCGATTCGGGCAGCCTCGTCGACGAAAACTGGCTGCTCGACCTCGAGCGGCGCGAATTCATGGCGCTGATGCGCAATCCGAAGACGCAGGAGCGCATCGCGCATACCTTGAAGACCGGAAAACCCCTTCGCAACTGACGCAGAGCGCTTTGCACGCTTCGCGCTGCGGTCAATCCTTCCCCCGGGGAGAGAGTGATGGCAAGACAGATCCAGGACGCCTACATCGTCGCGACGACGCGCACCCCGGTGGGCAAGGCCCCGCGCGGCGCGCTGAGGTCGACGCGGCCCGACTCGATGCTGGCGCACGTCCTCAAGAGCGTGCTGCAGCAGGTGCCGCAGCTCGAGGCCGGCAGCATCGACGACGTGATCGTCGGCTGCGCGATGCCTGAGTACGAGCAGGGCATGAATGTCGCGCGGATCGGCGTGCTGCTGGCGGGCCTGCCGGATTCGGTGGCGGGCATGACGATCAACCGCTTCTGCTCGTCCGGGCTCAACGCGGTCTCGATCGCCGCCGATCGCATCCGCACCGGCGAGGCCGACGTGATGATTGCCGGCGGCACCGAGAGCATGAGCATGATCCCGATGCTCGGCCGCCTCGCGATGAACCTCGAGGTGTTCGCGCGCGACGAGAACCTCGGCATCGCGTACGGCATGGGACTCACCGCCGAGAAGGTCGCCGAGCGCTGGAAGGTCTCGCGCGAGGATCAGGACGCCTTCGCGCTCGACTCGCACCGCAAGGCGCTTGCCGCGCAGGCGGCGGGCCATTTCGATGCCGAGATTTCGCCGTACCCGGTCACCGACAACGCGCCTGATCTCGCGTCAGGAAAAGTGGTGACGAAAAGCCGCAGGTTCGACCGCGACGAAGGCCCGCGCGCGGACACGTCGGCCGAGGGGCTTGCGAAGCTTCGTCCGGTATTCGCGGCCCGGGGCTCGGTGACGGCGGGCAACAGCTCGCAGATGTCGGACGGCGCGGGCGCGACGATCCTGGTCAGCGAGAAAATGCTGAAGCAGCTCGGGCTCACGCCGCTTGCGCGCTTCGTGGGCTACGCGGTCGGCGGCGTCGCGCCCGAGGTGATGGGCGTCGGGCCGATCGCGGCGATCCCGAAGCTCCTGCGCACCACCGGCGTTGCGCAGGACGACATCGGCTGGATCGAGCTGAACGAGGCGTTCGCAGCGCAGAGCATCGCGGTGATGCGCGAGCTGAGGCTCGATCCCGCGAAGGTCAATCCGCTGGGCGGCGCGATCGCGCTGGGCCACCCGCTCGGCGCGACCGGCGCGATCCGGACGGCGACGATCGTGCACGGAATGCGGCGGGAAAGACACAAGTACGGGATGGTCTCCATGTGTGTCGGCACCGGCATGGGCGCCGCCGGCCTGTTTGAGGCGGTATAGGCGTCGCATATCGGCGCCGGCCTGCGTTGCTCCTCGCTCGCGATCCTCACGTATGCTTGAATACGTTCCGGTCGCTCGCTGCGGGGCGCCTTGCCCGACACCGATCTGCTTGCCTTCCCGCCTCAAACGATGCGCGTTGGCAAGCCGTTAGATCGCACCCGTTCCAAGTGCGGGCCGCGGGAGTCGAATTCAAAGGAGGAACAAACATGTTGCGCAAACGTGCTTTCCTGATGGCCGCGATGCTGTTCGCGGCGCCCGTGCTCGCCGTCGACGTCGCCGGCGTCAAGCTCGACGACAAGGCCACCGTCGGCGGACAGGAGCTCGTGCTGAACGGCGCGGGCGTCCGCACGAAGATGATGTTCAAGGTCTACGTCGGCAGCCTCTGGGTGCCGGCGAAGGCGACGACCGCCGCGGCGGTGTACGCGAAGGCGCCGCGCCGCGTCCAGCTCAACATGCTGCGCGACGTCGGCGCGGACCAGATGATCGACGCGCTCGCCGATGGCGTGAAGCAGGGCAACTCGCCTGCGGAGGCCGCCGCCGTGAAGGCGCAGACCGATCAGCTCGCGACGATCCTGAAGTCCGCCGGGCAGCTGAAGGAAGGCAACGCGCTCGTCTTCGACTACGTCGACGGCGCGACCGCGGTGGTTCTCAACGGCGCGGTGAAGGGCACCATTGCCGGCGAGGCGTTCAACAAGGCGCTGTTGAATGCGTGGCTCGGCGAGGATCCGGTCCAGTCCGACCTCAAGAAGGCCATGCTCGGCGGCTGACCACTGCCGCGTCCCGGCATCGGGTCGCAGGCCCTGCGAAGGGCCAGCGGCCGTGCTTTCTCATCTGGTGATCAATGCCTGATTTCTGGCCCTCGTGCGGCTATCGCCTGCTGACTGTCGGTTCCGACGGGCGGCTCACGCTCACCGACGATTTCCTCCGCGCGCTGCTGCTGCGACCCGAGCTCGCTCCCATCCCCGAGTCGTGCCCCGCGGAGCTCGCGCTGCACGACAAGCTGGTGGCGGCGCCGCGTGCGGTCGTCACCGAAGCGGAGCTCGCGCCGATCGCCGACGCCGACGCGCGCGAGAATTACGCGATATGGCTGCGCTTCCGGCAGCGGCTGACCGGCTTTGCCTCGATCGAGGCGGCGTACGTCGCGCTGTTCCGCGACGGTGTCGACGTCCCGCCGCTGCTCGTCCATCAGCTGACGCAGATCCTCCTGCGACATGTCCTCGGCGGCAATGCCGAGCCGGTGCATGCCCGCGTCGCCGAGATGCTGTTCCGGCCGCAGAAAGTCGCATTGCGCGACGACGGATCCGTGATGGCGGCCGACGAGGTCACCGTCGAGCTCTTCGCGACGACCGGCGGCTTCGGGACCCTGGGCGAGCTCCTGCAGCGGAACCAAACGCCCGCGCGCACGGTCGATCTCGACGTGCTGGATGCGACCAACGCGGACGTCTACTGGGAGCGCGACGAGCGCCATGACCTCGCGATCAGCCTGAATCGCGGCCAGGCGGCGCTCACGGCGCTGTGCCGCGTGCTCGAAAAATGGATTGCGCATTTTCTCGGCGTCGCAGTCGCGATCCGGCCCCTGCGCGAAATCGAGGATCGCGAATGGGTCTGGCACGTCGGGCTCGACGCCGAAGCGAGCGCCCTGCTGAACGATCTTTACAACGGCGTCGACGTCGACGAGGAGCGTCTCGGCCGCCTTCTGTGCCTGTTCGAGCTCAGGTTCGCCGATCCTGCGGCCGCGCGCGCGGGTGTCGCGGGACGCCCGGTCTATCTCGCGATGGCGATGGACGCCGACATGCGGCTCCGCCTGAAGCCGCAGAATCTTCTCGTGAACCTGCCGCTCGCCCACACGCAATGAATCTCCGCAATGATCGGAAGAACGACTCGATGAAGAAGACGCAGCGCCTGCTCCCTGTTCGGCAGATGGCCGCCCTGCTCGTTGCGGCCATTGCCGCGACCGGTGCGATGGCGCAGGCACCGGGGACGCCGCCGCCGGCTGCGGCGACGTCCGCCGCCCCGCCGGCATTGAGCGATCTCGGCTGGGTGGCAGGATGCTGGAAGGGCCTCGTCAACAAGCGCGAGTTCCGCGAGCAGTGGATGCCGCTGCGCGGCGAGCTGATGGTCGGCATCAGCCACACCACGATGGCGGACAGGACGGTCGGCTACGAATATCTGCGCTTCGAGCCGCGCGCGGACGGCGTCTGGTACATCATCACGCCCTCCGAGGGCAAGGAAGACTCGTTCCGCCTCGTGTCGCGGACGACGGAAAAGGCGGGCGACGTCGACTACGACCTCTTCACGTTCGAGCGCACGTCGACCGAATTCCCGCAGCGGATCGTCTATCGCCGCGGCGGCGAAGGCTGGCTCTATGCGGAAGTCACCGGCAAGGTCGACGGCGCCGAGCGCAAGGTGATCTATCCGATGCAGCGGATCGATTGCGTGTCCGGACGCATCCTGGACAAGTGAGATGACCGACGCGCGACCGCCCGCGCTCGCGAGCTTCGAGAAGATGCTCGCTGCCGGCCGCGACGGGGCGCTGCTGCGCTTTTCGCTCGGCAACGAATTGTTGAAGGCGGGCGATGCCGCCACCGCATGCGTGCACGTTGCCCGCGCGGTCGAGCTCGATCCCGCGTACACGGCGGCCTGGAAGCTCTACGGAAAAGCCCTCGCCGCCGCGGGTCGCGATGCCGCCGCGCTCGCGGCGTACCGGCGCGGCATCGAGGTGGCGCGCGCCAAGGGCGACCGGCAGGCCGAGAAGGAGATGAACGTGTTCGCGCGGCGTCTTTCGCGCGCGCTCGGAGAAAGCTAGCGGGTCAGGCGCCGGATGCGGCCGGCACGCCGCGATTGGCGAGCTCGTCGGCGCGGATGTTGCCGGGGTTCACGCCATGCCCCTTCACCCAGTGCCAGCGGATCCGGTGCTGCGCGGCCAGCGCGTCGAGCTCGCGCCACAGCTCGGCGTTCTTGACGGGCTTCCTGTCGCTGGTCTTCCAGCCGTTGCGCTTCCAGTTGTGGATCCACGCTTCGATGCCGTGCTTCACGTACTGCGAGTCCGTGTGCAGGTCGACCTCGCAATGGCGCGACAGGCTCTCCAGCGCCCGAATCACCGCGGTCAGCTCCATCCGGTTGTTGGTTGTCGCGGGCTCGCCGCCGCAGAGCTCCTTCCGATGGACGCCGTGAATCAGCAGCGCGCCCCAGCCGCCCGGACCGGGATTGCCCTTGCATGCACCGTCGGTGTAGATGACGACCGGCGCGCTCATCGGGCGGCCGGCACGTTGGCATCGGTCTTTTCGATGCACTCGCGCACCTGCCGCGGCGCCGGCGCGAGGCCGTTCTTGGGACGCTCCCACGCCGGCGTGATCACGCGCATGCCGACCACCTTCTTCGTCGCGCGCAGGAAGTAGACGCCGCCTGCGATCGGCCACCAGCGGTCGCCCGCCGATTCGATGAAGCGGGAGCGCGTGAGCCAGCGCTCGTTCTCGAACGGCGGCGCATAGCAGTCGAGCGCGCCGCCGGTGACCTCGAAGCCCAGCAGTTTCAGCCAGTCCTTCAGCCGGTACAGCGCGATGAAGTTGCCGTTCCATGGCGGGTTCTGGCGGCGGCCGAAATAGCGCTTCGCGCCGAACAGCGAGAACGGGTTGAAGCCGGCGATCAGCACCTGGCCGTCCGGACGAATCGTGCGCCACGCCTCGCGCAGCATCAGGTGCGGCTCGCGGCTGAACTCGAGCGCGTGGGGAAGAACGATGAGATCGAGCGAATTCTCCGGAAACGGCAGCCAGTGCGGATCGGCCAGCACTTCCGCCGGCGCGTCGCCATCGACGGTCCAGCGCGACGGAATGCGGCTCTGCGCGAGGTACGGGCACGCCGGCAGGCCGATCTGGATGGCGTTGAAGCCGAAGATGTCGGCGACGGTCCGATCGAACCACGCCTGCTCGCGCGCGAGGAAATAGCGCCCGAGCGATGTACCGAACCAGTGCGCCAGCGTCGTTGACACACCGGCCTGTGCCTCGGAAGATGCGTCCATGGCGGCGATTATCCCCATCCCGGCGTTCTCCGACAACTATATCTGGCTGATGCGCGAGGGTCGCGACGCTGTCGTCGTCGATCCCGGCGACGCCGGTCCGGTCATCGATTTCCTCGAGCGCGAGCGTCTGACGCTGCGCGCGATCGTCACCACGCACCATCATCCGGACCACGTCGGGGGCGTCCCCGCGCTGCTCGCACGAACCCCCGTGCCGGTGTTCGGACCCGCGCACGAGACCATCCCCGGACGCACGCAGGCACTCGTCGAGAACGATGCGATCGTGCTGCCGGGCATCGGCCTCGAGCTGCGCGTGCTCGACGTGCCTGGCCACACCGCGGGCCACATCGCGTATTTCGGAGGCGGGGAAGAGGGAATCGCGCTCGTCGGCGACACGCTGTTCGCAGGCGGCTGCGGCCGCCTCTTCGAAGGCACGCCGGCGCAGATGGCGGCATCGCTCGCCAAGCTTGCCGCGCTGCCGCCCGCGACGGCGGTCTATTGCGCCCACGAGTACACGCTCGCGAACCTTCGCTTCGCATCGGCGGTCGAACCCGGCAATGCCGCATTGCAGGCGCGCATCGCGCGCGAAGGAGCCAAGCGCGATCGCGGGGTGCCGACGGTGCCTTCCTCCATCGGCGAAGAACGCGCAACCAATCCATTCCTGCGCTGCAGCGAGCCCGACGTCGTCGCCGCGGCCGAGGCGCATGCGGGACGCGCGCTCGCCGATGCCGTCGAAGCCTTCGCCGTGCTGCGCGCGTGGAAGAACGAATTTCGCTAGGGAATCGGCGCAGTCCGCCGGTTGACGCTGCATATCCCCGCGCCTAATATCGCGGACAATTTTGCCCACCTGACGATCGATCGAATTGCACCTTTCCCGAATCCCCTGCCTCGCGCTCGCGATGCTCGTCGCCGCGTGCGCGACGCCGGCGCCGGAATCCTCCCCCGCACCGTCTCCGCCCCAGTCCGCAGCCGCAGCACCCGCGCCTGCGCCCGCATCCGCCGCGCCCGCTGATTCCGCGAGGACCGCAGGATCATCCGATCCGCTTCCGCCGGCCGCAAGCGCCGTGCTGGAGCCGCTGCCGCCGCCCGCCGACGATCTGTGGGTGCGGATCCGCAAGGGCTTCGACATTCCCGCCGTCGAAGGCCCCGAAGTCGCGAAATGGCAGGAGTGGTATGCGGCGCGGCCCGAGTACGTCGCGCGCATGATCGACCGCAGCCGGCGCTACCTCTATTACATCGTCGTCGAGGTCGAGAAGCGCGACATGCCGCTCGAGATCGCCCTCCTGCCGATGGTCGAAAGCGCGTTCAATCCGCAGGCGGTCTCGGTGAGCCGCGCGTCGGGCATCTGGCAGTTCATGCCGTCGACGGGCAGTCTCTACGGAATGAAGCAGACGTTCTGGATGGATTCGCGCCGCGACGTCGTCGCCGCGACCGACGGCGCCCTCAATTACCTGCAGAAGCTCCACGAGCAGTTCGGCGACTGGCAGCTGGCGCTCGCCGCATACAACTGGGGCGAAGGCAACGTCGCCCGGGCGATCGCGAAGAACGAGAAGGCTGGCCGGCCCACGGATTACGCAAGCCTCGCGATGCCGGACGAGACGCGCAATTACCTGCCGAAGCTGCAGGCGGTCAAGGACATCGTCAGCGATCCCGACCGCTTCGGCGTCGACCTTGGCGACATCCCGGACGCGCCGTATTTCGCCGTGGTGAAGACGACGAAGAAGATGGACGTGAAGCGGGCCGCGGAGCTCGCCGAGATGTCGCTCGACGAGTTCATGTACCTCAATCCGCATCACAACCGCCCGGTGATCGCCGGTGCCGACGAATACACGATCCTTCTGCCGATCGACAAGGCCGAGCTCTTCGCCGCGAAGCTCGAGCTCTCCGACCAGCCGCTCGTGTCCTGGCGCGCGTACCGGCTGCGCCCCGGCGAGACGCTGCCGCAGGTCGCGACGCGGTTCGGCATGCCGGTCGAGTCGCTGCGCGCCGTGAACGGCATCGGGCCGCGCGCCAAGGTTCCGGCGGGGCATCTGCTGCTCGTCCCGGCGGCGCAGCCCACGGAGGCCGATGCGGACACCCTGACGCACGCGGTGTTCACGACGGTGCCGCAGGGCCGCATGTTCTACTATCACGTGAAGCGCGGCGACACGATGGCGGCCGTTGCCGATCGCTATGGCGTGTCGGCGCGCGACATCAAGGGCTGGAACGGCCTTTCGAAGGATGCGCTGCAGCCCGGCCAGACGCTGCGCATCACGAGCGACTACGCGCCGAATGCCGCGAAATCCAAGCGCGCCGCGGGCAAGCGTGTGGTCTCGTCGCGCGCGAAGCCCAAGCCTTCCGTGGTCAAGCCTGCGGCCGCGAAACCGGCGGCGGCGAAGCCGGCCGGCGGCGCGAAGACCCGGCCCAACGGCACTCGCGCGACGTCCAACGCGGCACCGCGCGGCGGCTAGCGGCGCCCGCGAATCCGGGCCCCCGAAAGAAAACAGGCGACGCATGTAGCGCCGCCTGTCTTTTCGTCCACCACACATCTGGGGCGGACTTTTGGGCCTTGGAAGGCTTACATTTTCTTCGCGCGTTTTGCGGCCTTGCGCTTCTTCGGCGCGGCCTTCTTTGCCTTCGCCTTCTTGGCGGGCTTGCGCTTTGCAGCCTTCTTCGCCTTCTTCGCCTTCTTGGCGGGCTTGCGCTTCGCAGCCTTCTTCGCCTTCTTGGCGGGCTTGCGCTTCGCAGCCTTCTTCGCCTTCTTCGCCTTCTTGGCGGGCTTGCGCTTTGCAGCCTTCTTCGCCTTCTTCGCCTTCTTGGCGGGCTTGCGCTTTGCAACCTTCTTCGCCGCCTTCTTCTTCGGCGCGGCCTTCTTCTTCGCAGCCTTCTTCGGCGCCTTCTTGGCCGCCTTGCGTTTCGCCTTCTTCTTCGCTGCCTTCTTCGGCGCCGGGGCCGAGGCCGCGGGCATCATCGACATAATGTCAGCCATTGCGTTTTCTCCTGTCTGAGTTGCTGTGACTGTTATGGTGCTTCTACATCTTCGCAGCCTGCTCGGGACTTGCCGGTTGGCATCTCTTACTGCGGACACCTATTGACAAACCCATTGCGGTCTGCTGCCTGAATTCTAGCCACATTTTCTCGGAATGCAAGATTTGCGTGCCGATTCCGGACGTTGCATTTGCGACTGTTGCGATTTCGCACACCGCCGAAAACGGCATCTGCATCGTCGAATCGCGTTCGCGCGGACTGCCGCTGCCGACAGTCGCGAATGCATTTTGCGCGGCGCATCACGCCGATCGGGGCAGCGGATTTTCGTGCGCGAAAAGCTCGTCGATCGACTCGCGGCGGCGGGCGAGATGCAGTGATTTTCCGTCGACCAGCACTTCGCAGGCGCGGGGGCGCGAGTTGTAGTTCGAGCTCATGACGAAGCCGTACGCGCCGGCGCCGCCGATGGCGAGAAGGTCGCCTTCCGCGAGGGCCAGCTCGCGATCGTGGGCGAGGAAATCGGCGCTCTCGCAGATGGGACCGACGAGCTGCCAGCGCCGCGCAACGCCTTCGCGCGGGCGTGCCGCGGCGACCGGATGCCAGGCCTCGTAGAGCGCGGGACGGATGAGGTCGTTCATCGCAGCGTCGACGATTGCGAAGTCGCGGCTGCCGCCCGACTTGAGGTAGGTGACGCGCGTCAGCAGGATTCCCGCGTCGGCGACGAGCACGCGACCGGGCTCGAACAGCAGCCGGTGGCGCCGGGTGCCGCGCGCGGCGCGGACGACGTTTGCATAGTCGGCGAACGGGATGGCCTCCTCGTCGCGGTAGCGGATGCCGAGCCCGCCGCCCAGGTCGACGTGCTCGAGCGGCAGCCCGTCCGCCTCGATGCGATCGGCGAGCGCGAACATCTTTTCCGCCGCCTCGGCGCAGACCGAGAGATCGGTGATCTGCGAGCCGATATGGCAGTCGACGCCGCGCACGGCAAGATTGCGCAGGCCCGCGGCGTGGCGGTAGAGCGCCGGCGCTTCGGCGATGGCGACGCCGAACTTGCTGTCCTTGAGGCCGGTCGCGATGTACGGATGCGTCTTCGGATCGACGTCCGGATTGACGCGCAGGGAAACGGGTGCGACGCGCCCCATTCGTCCGGCGACGGCATCGAGCACGCGAAGCTCCGCAGCCGATTCGACGTTGAAGCACAGGATCCCGGCGGCAAGCGCCGCCTCCATCTCGGCCTCGCTCTTGCCGACGCCGGAGAACACGATGTTCTGCGGCTTGCCGCCCGCCGCCTGCACGCGCGCGAGCTCGCCGCCAGACACGATGTCGAATCCCGCGCCGGCCCGCGCGAGCACGTCGAGCACGGCGAGGTTCGAGTTCGCCTTCACCGCATAGCAGATGAGGTGCGGCAGGCCCGCAAGCGCCCGTTCGAGGGCCTGGTAGGCGGACTCGATCGCATGGCGCGAGTAGACGTAGCAGGGCGTTCCGAAGCGCGCCGCGATCGCTTCGAGCGGCACGCCTTCCGCGTGGAGTTCGCCGCCGGCCAGGTGAAACGGACTCAAGGCTTCTTGCCCGGTGTGCCTTCGTCGGGAGTCGGTTGCGTCGCGGATCCCGCACCCGCCGCGGCTGCCGCATCAGGCGCGCCCGGTGCCGGCGTCCCGGGCGACGCGGCGGGTGCGCTCGACGCGGGCGCAGCAGGCGGGGCAGTAGGCAGCTTGAGCGGCCCCTTGATGCCGCACGCCGACACGGCGAGCGCCAACGCGGCCGACAGGGCAGCGGCACGACCAAAGGCGAAAATTTCACGTAACATCGAGAGTCATCCTAGCAAGGATTGTGCGCAGTGACCACACGGACGCGCCGCGCGCGCAAGGGGTCGCGCGAAAGCGGCCGCCGAATTTCCCGAGTCCCATGCTGACCGACACCGAATTCATCACCGCCGCCGACCGCGCGCTCGCCGCCATCGGCGAAGCGCTCGACCGCGCGCTCGCCGATTCCGACGCCGACCTCGACTGGAGCCTCGTCGACGGCATCCTCGAGATCGAATGCGAGGACGCGAGCAAGCTGATCGTGAACCGGCACACGCCGAATCGCGAGATCTGGCTCGCGGCACGCGCCGGGGGCTCGCACTTCGCGGCGCGCGGGGGACTCTGGCGCGACACGCGCACCGGCGAGGAGCTCGGCAGTGCGCTCGCCGCGCAGCTTCTGCAGCAGGGCGGTCTTGCGGTGACGCTTCCGCCGCTCGTCGCGCCCTAGGCGTAGAGCGCCGCCGCCCACTCCCGAAGCTCGCGTCGTGCTTCGCGATGCCGCCGGTGCAGCGTCGCCACCAGCGCCCAGAACCGTGGCGAGTGATCGAGGTGGACGAGGTGGGCGATCTCGTGCGCGACCACGTAGCGCGCCAGTTCCGGCGGCAGATGGATGAGCCTTGCGTTGAGCCGGATCTCGCCCTTCGCGTTGCAGCTTCCCCAGCGGCTGCGCGCGCTCGAGAGCTTCACGGGCGGGTCTGGGATGCCGATGCGGCGTGCGAGATCGGCTGCTTCCGGGACGAGGACGCGCAGCGCGTCGCGGCGCAGCCATGCGGTCGCGTAGGACGCCACGGCGCCTTCCTCCGCCGGCGTCGGGTGCACAATCGAGAACGTCCCGCGGTCGACGGCGATCGACCTGCGCCGCGCGGGAGAAAGCGCCACCGACAGCGTCTCGCCGCGGTAGGCGATCGGCGTCCCGGCGATCCAGCGCACGGGGACGATGTCGCGCCGGCGCGAGCGCCACAGCGCGAGCTTCGCCCGCACCCACGGGCCATGCTCGCGCAGGGTCGCTTCGATGGACCGCTGTGACGCGCGGTGCGGCGCCCGCACCGTAACCCCTCCGAGGTCGATGCGGATGCCGATGGACCGCCGTGCGGCCCGCACGATGCGGTAATCGACGATGTCGCCGTCGAGCGCGATGCTGCAACGGCCGGTGTTGTCGGCGGCGGTGCTCCAGCCGATGGCGCGCAGCACCGCGCCGCGCAATCCGGATCCCGTCACGTCGGCCGGCCGAGGCGCGCGACCTCGTTCTCGATCCAGGTCGCGATCTCCGCGGTCAGCGCCTGCGGGTCCTTGCCCTCCGGCGAAATCGGCCTGCCGAACGAAATCGTCACCGTGCCGGGACGCTTGCCGAACACACCCTTCGGCCAGATCCATCCGGCGTTGTGGGCGATGGGAATGACCGGCACGCCGAGGTCGATCGCGAGCCGCGCGCCGCCGGTCTTGTACTTGGCGCGCGTGCCGGCCCTGATTCGCGTGCCTTCGGGATACACGGCGATCCAGAAGCCCTGCCTGAAGCGTTCGCGGCCCTGCGCTGCGATCTGCTGCATCGCCGTGCGGCCGGACTTGCGGTCGATGGTGATCGGCGACGCCAGCGCGAATCCCCAGCCGAAGAACGGGATCGACAGGAGCTCCTTCTTGGCGACGTAGGCGAGCGGGGGAAAGTACATCGTCTGCGCGAGCGTCTCCCACGTCGAGCTGTGCTTCGACATCACGATGTGCGGCGTCCGGCCGGCCCCCTGCGGAATGTTCTCGAGGCCGATCGCGTTCCAGCGGATGCCGCAGATCCAGCGGGCGCCGAGGAGGTTGGTGCGGCACCAGTTCGCGGCGATCCGGTACATCGGCACGCGCGGGATCCAGAAGAGGACGACCATCACTGCGGCGTAGACCGGCGTGACCAGCGTCTGGTAGAGCAGGAAGACGAACGAGCGCAGCGTTGACATCGGGCGGACGCGCTTCGCCGACTCAGTCGCTCGAGAGAAGCGCCGACGCGGCGAACGCGAGATCGGGAAAGATCACCGTGTTCTTGGGGAAGTTGCCGTCGCGCAGCGTCTTTTCGCCCTTGCCCGTCAGCACGAGCATCGGCTGGGCGCCGACGCCTTCGGCGGCCTGCAGGTCGCGCAGCGAATCGCCGATGCACGGCACGCCCGCCATCTCGATGCCGAAGCGGTGCCCGATCTCGGCCAGCATCCCGATCTTCGGCTTCCTGCACTCGCACATCGCGTCGGCCGCGTGCGGGCAATAGAACAGCGCGTCGACGCGGCCGCCGGCGAGACTGAGCGCCTTGTGCATCTTCTCGTGGATCGCGTTCAACGTCGCCATGTCGAAGAGCCCCCGGCCGATCCCCGACTGGTTCGTCGCGACGACGACGCGAAACCCCGCGTGATTGAGTCGTGCGATCGCCTCGAGGCTGCCGGGAATCGGTCGCCACTCGTCCGGGGACTTGATGAACTGGGCGCTGTCGACGTTGATCACGCCGTCGCGGTCCAGCACGATCAGCCTCCCGGCCCGGGTCTGCGACATCGCTTCGGTGGCGAACTGGACCATGGGTGATCAGGCGGCCAGTTTGGAGATGTCCGCGACGCGGTTCATCGTCTGTGCGACGCCGCGCAGGAGCGCGAGCCGGTTCGCGCGAACTGCGGGATCGTCGGCCATCACCATCACGTCGTCGAAAAAGCGGTCGACGACGGGCTTTGCGCTGGCGAGCGCCAGGAGCGCCCCGGCATAGTCGTTCCGCGCGAAATGCTCGTCGACGACCGGGCCGAGCTTCTGGAACGCGAGCCAGAGGTCGTGCTCCGCGCCGTCGGCGAGACGGGCGCGGTCGACGGCCGGCGCGGCATCGCTCGCCGACTTCCGCAGGATGTTGACGATCCGCTTGTTTGCGGCCGCGAGCGCGCCGGATTCCGGCAGCGACTCGAACGACTGGACCGCCGCGAGCCGCGCGGGAACGAGATGGATGTCGGACGGTGCCGCGTCGACGACCGCCGCGATCTGGTTCGCCGTGTAGCCCTGGTCGCGCAGATAGCCGCGCAGACGGTCGTAGATGAAGTCGGAGAGCAGCGCGCCCTCGACCTTGACGGAAGGCATGCCGTCGAACGCCTTGAAGGCGATTCCGGCGAGGAGCGGCAGCGGCAGCGCGAGCTTCTTCTCGATCAGGATGCGGATCACGCCCAGCGCCGCGCGCCGCAGGCCGAACGGATCCTTGTCGCCGGTCGGGATCTGGCCGATGCCGAACATGCCGGCCAGCACCTCGAGCTTTTCGGCGAGCGCGACGGACTGCGCGACGCCGCCGTCGGGGAGCTTGTCTCCGGCGAAGCGGGGCCAATAGTGCTGCTCGATCGCAGCCGCGACGTCCGGTGCTTCGCCGTCGTGCAGGGCGTAGTAGCGGCCCATGAGGCCCTGCAGCTCGGGAAACTCGCCGACCATGTCGGTGACGAGATCGGCCTTGGCGAGCATCGCCGCACGCGCCGCGAGCTTCGGGTCGGCGCCGATGTGCGGCGCGATCGCGGTGGCAATCGCGCGGATGCGGTCCACGCGCTCGGCCTGCGTGCCGAGCTTGTTGTGATAGACGATGCTGCGCAACCGCTCCACGCGATCGGCGAGCCGGACCTTGCGGTCCTGGTCGAAGAAGAAGCGCGCGTCGGCGAGGCGCGCCCGCAGCACACGCTCGTTGCCCTGGATGATCGCCGCGGGATCCTGCGTCTCGAGGTTGCTGACGACGAGGAAGCGATTGACCAGCGTGCCGGAGGCGTCGGCCAGCGCGAAATACTTCTGGTTCTGCTGCATCGTCAGGACGAGGCATTCCTGCGGCACTTCGAGGAACGCGCGATCGAACGTGCCGGCGTAGACGGCGGGCCATTCGACCAGCGCGGTCACCTCGTCCAGCAGCGCGTCCGGCATCAGGATCGTGGCACCGGTCGCCGCCCTGTTCAGCGCATCGACGATCCGGGCGCGGCGCTCGGCGAAGCCCGCGATGACCTTGCCTTCGGCGCGCAGCGTCTCCTCGTATGCGTCGGCGGTCGCGACGTCGATTCCTGCGCGTGCCAGAAACCGATGGCCGTCGGTGGTGCGGCCGGCGGCGAGGCCGAGCGCGCCGATCGGCACGATGCCGGCGCCGTGCAGCGCGAGCAGCCGGTGTGCGGGACGGACGAAGCGGACGGTCGAGCCGTCGGCACGCTGGTAGCTCATCACCTTGGGAATCGGCAGCTTCGCGAGGGTGTCCTCGAGGGCTTCCTGCAAACCTCGTTCGAGGGGTTGCCCTTTGGCAACGCTTCCGAGGTGAACGTAATCTGCCTTCCCGTCGGATTGCACGAATATCCGGTCCGGCCCATCTTCTGCATCGAGCGTCGGAGTCGCCAGATGGCCGCGTCCAAGAGCGCCAAGCTTCCTGCGGAACGCCTCCGTGACGTTCCCACTGGCGTCGCGGGCCACCTTCACCGGCATCAGCTTGTCGATGACTGGCGCGTCGGGGGCGACCTGAAGCACATGCGAAATCGTTACGGCGAGCCGGCGCGGCGTGGCGAATGGAGTGACAGTCGACGCATCGACGAGGTAACTGCGGCTGCGCAATCCGTCGGCAATGCCACGCGCAAGCGCCTCGCCCAGCACCTTCAGCGCCTTCGGCGGCAGTTCCTCGGTGAGAAGCTCGACTGTGAGGGTTGCGGCTCGCTCCATCATGCCGCCCGCCTGGCGTCGCCCGGGGGAAGCATCGGAAACCCGAGCGCCTCGCGTGCATCGTAATAGGCCTGCGCGACGGCCCGCGAAAGCGAGCGGATGCGGCCGATGTAGGCATTGCGCTCGGTGACCGAGATCGCGCCGCGCGCGTCGAGCAGGTTGAACGTGTGGCCGGCCTTCAGGATCATCTCGTAGCCGGGCAGCGGCAGCTTCGCTTCCAGCAGCCGCTTCGCCTCGGACTCGAAGAACGCGAACTGCTCGAAGAGCTTCGGGACATTGGAGGCCTCGAACGCGAAGCGCGACTGCTCGACCTCGTTCTGGAAGAACACGTCGCGGTAGGACATCCCTTCGACGTAGACGAGGTCGTAGACCGACTCGACGTTCTGCAGGTACATCGACAGCCGCTCGAGCCCGTAGGTGATCTCGCCGGTGATCGGATTGCAGTCGAGGCTGCCGACCTGCTGGAAGTAGGTGAACTGCGTGATCTCCATGCCGTTCAGCCACACTTCCCAGCCAAGGCCCCACGCGCCCAGCGTCGGGTTCTCCCAGTCGTCCTCGACGAAGCGGACGTCGTTCTTCGTGAGATCGAGGCCGAGCGCCTTCAGCGAGCCGAGATAGAGCTCGAGGATGTTCTCGGGCGAGGGCTTGAGGACGACCTGGAACTGGTGATGCTGGTGCAGGCGATTGGGATTCTCGCCGTAGCGGCCATCCTTCGGGCGGCGCGACGGCTGCACGTACGCGGCGCGCCACGGCTCGGGCCCGAGCGCGCGCAGGAACGTCGCCGTGTGCGACGTGCCGGCGCCGACCTCGATGTCGTAGGGCTGCAGCAGCGCGCAGCCGTGGCGGCCCCAGTAGTCCTGCAGCGTCAGGATGACTTGCTGAAAGGTGAGCATGATGCGGCTTCGGCGCGGCCCCTGAAGGCTACGCATCGATAATCGCGCATTTTACCGGCTTCTGCGCCGCCAGGCGGCGAATGCGATGAGAAGCGCCGCGATCAGTGCCGCGGGCGCATCGCCGACACGCACGTACGGCGTCTCGCCCTGCCGGCCCTGCACGCTCACTTCGAGGATGCCGCGCGTGAACCACGGCAGCCGCGCCGTTTCGCGGCCGTGGTGGTCGAATGCCGACGTGACGCCCGTGTTGGTCGCGCGCAGCAGCGGCCGACCGGTCTCCAGCGCACGCATGCCGGCGATCTGGTTGTGCTGCAAGGCGCCGATCGAGCCGCCGTACCAGGCGTCGTTGGTGACGTTGACGAGCAGCGTCGCGGCGCGCGCCTGCGGGCGGATGTCCGCGCCGAAGGTGTCCTCGTAGCAGATGTCGACGCCGACCTTCTCGCCGGCGACGGCGAGCGGCGGCGGATCGGCGTCGCCGTGCGCCTGGCTCGCGAGCGGAATCGCGAGAAACGAATCGAGGATCGGCGCGAGCCAGCGCTCGAACGGAATCGTCTCGCCGAACGGGACGAGGTGGCGCTTGCGGTAGATCTGCGGTTCGGCGGCGCCCAGCGCGACGACCGAGTTGTAGTAGCGCGCGTGGCGCATGCCGGGCAGCGGCGGCTCCAGCGTGAAGAGCCCGATCAGCACGTCGCCGTCGCGCGCCGCGGCGATCTGCATGAGGCCCAGCAGTACCTCCTCGGGCACTTCGTCGACGAACATCGGAAACGCGCTTTCGGGAAGCACGATGAGGCGGCCGCGGCTCTGTTTCGCAAGCTCGGCATAGAGCTCGAACGTGGCCGTGCGAAAGTCCGGATCGAACTTGAGGTGCTGCGCGACGTTGCCCTGCAGCAGCGACACCGCCACCGGCGATCCCGACGGTGCGGTCCATTCGACGCGATCGAGCGCCATGCCCCCCGCGGCGAGCGCCACGATGCCGGCGAGCCACGCGACGCCCCGACGCACCGATGCGCCGGCGAAGGCATCGATGGCGAGCGTCAGCGCGCCGGCCGAGAGCGCGATGACGAGCGACACCGCGAATACGCCGCCGAGGGCAGCGTAGGGTGCGAGCGGCGCGACGCCGCCGTCCGGCAGCTGCGAATAGCCGAGCGAGAGCCAGCCGAATCCGGTGAGCGCGACGCTGCGCACCCATTCGGCGAGCGTCCACGCGCCCGCTGCGGCAAGCGCGCGCTGCCACGTGCGCGGCGCGGTCCAGCGCACGGCGAGCCAGCCCGCGGCCGCCACGTACAGCGCGAGAAACGCGCACATCACCGCGACGGCGAACAGGGCGGCAATCCACGGCATCCCGCCGAACGTGCTGAGCGCGTTGGCGATCCACGAAACGCCGGCGCAGAAGAGCGCAAAGCCGAAAACGAAGCCCGGCCACGCCGCGGCGCGCGGCGTGGCCGCATCCTGCCAGAGCAGGAAGAGAAGCGTCAGCGTGACGAGTGGAACGACGGCGGCGCCGAATGGCGCGAAGCCGAACACGGTCGCGGCACCCGCCGCCGCGGCCAGCAGCATGCGCAGGGAGCCGCCGCGGGAGCGCAGCGCGGGAGTTCCCGCCGGGCCGCTCGGCGCGGTCATGCGCCGAGTGCGGCGGTGCCCGGCAACGGCGTGTTCGCGACCGGCTCGACCTGCAGCGTGTACAGCCGGCGGCTGTCGGCCCGCACCACACGGAACCGGAGGTCGCCGATCGCCGTCGACTCGCCGCGCTTCGGCAGCCGCCCGAACGCCTGCAGCACGAGCCCCCCGACGGTGTCGAACTCGTCGTCGGCGTAGTCGGTCCCGAAATGCGCGTTGAAGTCGCCGATCTCGGTCTGCGCCTTCACGCGGTGGCGTCCGCCGACCTCGCGGATGATGTTGTCCTCGGCCTCGTCGAAGTCGTATTCGTCCTCGATGTCGCCGACGATCTGCTCGAGGACGTCCTCGATGGTGACGAGCCCGGACACGCCGCCGTATTCGTCGACGACGATGGCCATGTGGTTCCGGTTGGCGCGGAACTCGCGCAGCAGCACGTTGAGGCGCTTCGACTCCGGCACGAACACCGCCGGACGCAGCGTGTCGTGCAGGTTGAACGTGTCGGGGCTGCGGTAGTAGTTGAGCAGCTCCTTGGCGAGGAGGATGCCGACGACGTCGTCCTTGTTCTCGCCGACGACCGGAAAGCGCGAGTGCCGCGTCTCGAGCACGAGCGGGATGAACTGCGCCGGCTCGTCCTCGCTCGAGATCACGTCCATCTGGGAGCGCGGGATCATGATGTCGCGCGCGGTCGCCTCGGACACCGAGAGCACGCCCTCGATCATCGACAGCGCGTCGGCGTCGATCAGCTTGTGCTCGTAGGCGCCGTGCAGGAGGTCCTGGAGCTCCTCGCGGTCCTCGGGCTCGCGCGTCAGGAACGCGGAGAGCCGCTCCAGCAGCGACGGCCGTTCGGGGCGCTCGTCGGGGTCGGTCATGGCGCGGAGGCCGCGCCGCGCGGCGCATAGGGATCGGGAATGCCCTGCTCGCGCAGGATTGCCGTCTCCCTCGCTTCCATCCTGCGCGCGGCGCGGCCGGTGTCGTGACGATAGCCTTGCAGGTGCAGCATGCCGTGGACGACGAGGTGCGCGCAGTGGTGGGCGAGCGTCTTTTTCTGTGCCCGCGCCTCCTGCCGCAGCACCGGCACGCACAGGACGATGTCGCCGGACAGCGGCTCGCCGTCATCGTACACGAAGGCGAGCACGTTGGTCGCGGCGTCGCGGCTCCGGTAGCGCGCGTTGAGCGCGGCCCCTTCGCGGCCGCCGACGAAGCGGATCGTCACCCGGCCGTCCCGGACGAGCGCGGCGCGCGCCCATCGCCGCAGTGTCGCGACGGCGGGCAACGTCGTCGCCGCGACGGCGAACTGGACGGTCAGGGCGAGCCGGGGCGAACGGGCCGGCATCAGCGGTCGGGCTCGCCCGCGCGCTTCTTCGCGGCGGTGTCCTTCTCGTAGGCGTTGATGATCTTCTGGACCAGCGGATGGCGGACGACGTCGGCGCTGGTGAAGCGGGAGAATGCGATGCCGCGCACGCCGTCGAGGATCCGGTCGGCCTCGATCAGGCCGCTCTTCTGGCCGCGGCCGAGATCGATCTGCGTGACGTCGCCGGTGATCACGGCCTTGGTGCCGAAGCCGATGCGCGTCAGGAACATCTTCATCTGCTCCGGCGTGGTGTTCTGCGCCTCGTCGAGGATGATGAACGAGTGGTTGAGCGTGCGCCCGCGCATGTAGGCGAGCGGCGCGATCTCGATGGTGCTGCGCTCGAAGAGCTTGCCGGTCTTCTCGAAGCCGAGTAGGTCGTAGAGCGCGTCGTAGAGCGGGCGCAGATACGGATCGACCTTCTGCGCGAGGTCGCCGGGCAGAAAGCCCAGGCGCTCGCCCGCTTCGACGGCCGGGCGCACGAGCACCAGGCGCTTCACCGCATCGCGCTCCAGCGCGTCGACAGCGCAGGCGACGGCGAGATACGTCTTCCCCGTGCCGGCGGGACCGATGCCGAACGTGATGTCGTGATCCTGTATGTTCCTGAGATAAAGCGTCTGGTTCGGCGTGCGGCCGTGCAGGTCGGCGCCGCGGCGGGTGCGCAGCAGCGACACCGAATCGTCGGCGGTCGCATCGCGCCGCTGGGTGGCGATCTCGACGAGGCCGAGCTGGATGTCGTCGACCGACAGCGGCTTCTCGGCGCGCACGTAGAATCGCTCGAGCGCCTGCGCCGCACGCTCGGTCTGCGCGCGCGTGCCGCTCACCGTGAACGCTCCGCTCCGGTGCGCGATCGAGACGTCGAGCGCGGCCTCGATCTGGTGCAGGTTGGCGTCGAGCGGTCCGCAGAGGTTGGCGAGCGCACGATTGTCGAGCGGGGTCAGCACGATCTCGCGTCGCTCGCGGCGGCCCGCTGCGGGGGCGTCATCCGCGGGCGGGCGCGCCAGCTCCGCCGGCCGGCGGGTCGCGCGCCGCGTGCGCGCGCCGCCGGTCACGCGCCCTGCCGGATGATCGGCGCCTTCAGCGCCTCGTCGAGGGTGTTCGCCGCCTCGTTGAGATGCGCGCGCGTTTCGCGGTCGCGATGGCCGTTGGCCGCGGCCACCTTGATCTCGGCGGACAGCTGCTTCGCTTCCTCGCGGAGCATCGCGCGCGCGTCGGCGGGCGTCGACGACGTTGGGCGCGTCAGCACGTTGGCGATGCGAAGGAGATGGGCGCGCTGCAGGTCGCGGCGCGGAGCCGGGATCGAGCCGCCGGTCGCAAGCTCGCTCCAGATCGAGTTCTGCAGCGTCGTGAACAGCTCGCCCAGCGTCAGCGCCTGCGCCGACTGCTTCACCTTGGTCTCCGAATCGATGAGGCGCGCCATCACCGCGTCGCCCATCAGCTGGTTCAGCGCGGCCGTCTGCAGCGCCAGCACGCGCGAGCGCAGGCTGAAATCGGGATTGAGCCGATTCGGGTTGAAGCCGACGTCGAGGTAGTCGATGCCCATGCTGCGCATGAACTCCGGCCTGAACCGGAAGCTGTCGGCGGAGAACACGTTGGCGGCGACCAGCTTCAGCGCCGCGCGCTGCTTGTCGGGCGCCACCGGCGTCAGCGGCAGGTTGCCGGTGCCGGCGTAGTCGCGCACGTAATAGACGCCGCCGACATACTTGGTCGTGACGGCGGTCGCCCGGAGCACCTGCCGGAAGCCCGCGTCGAAGTTCCGGCGCAGCACGTCGTAGGATTCGCCCGGCTTCAGCTTTCGGTCCTGAAGGCGCGCAAAGAGCTCGCGCGAGATGACGTAGCGCTTCTGCAGGTAGAGCAGCGGATCGGCGCCGAGATCGAACTGGTTCGCATCGGGGTCGAGCCCGGCGATCACCTCCTCGTCGGAAGAGAACGCAAGCAGCGGATCGGTCGCGCCCCGCGCGGCGATCTTCGCGAGCTCCTCGTTTTCCGATTCCTTCGGCAGCGGCCGGTAGGCGTACTCGATCGCCCAGTAGTCGTAGGGCCCGATCGTCGGCTCCATGTAGGCGCCCTGCGGCTCGCCCTTCACCGCGATGTTGAGCGGGTTGTAGTCCATCACCGAGCCCGAGATCCCGACCGACCGGCTGAACGCCGGGTCCGAGATCTTCGCGAGAGAATAAACGGTCGACGCGCGGAAGTTGTGGCGCAGTCCGAGCGTGTGGCCGACCTCGTGCATCACGACCGCCTTCATCGCGTCGCTGACGAACGCGTCGGCGGCGGCGCTTCCCGGCTCGATGTCGCCGCGCGCCTCGAGGACGTCAAGACCGAACTCGAGCTCGGCGAGCGCATCGGTCGCGTAGGTGCACTCGCGTCCGTCGCGATCGAGCGCGGCCGTGGAGAATGCGCGCGCTGCCATGGCGCCGGGCGCTTCCTCGGTGATGAACGTGCGCCGCACGCGCGACCACGATTCCGGAATGCCGACCTGCGCGTCCAGGATTTCGCCGGTGCGCGGGTCGACGGTCGACGGGCCGATCGCGAAACCCGCATCGGTGGCGACAAACCACCGCACCGTCGAATGGCGCGCGTCGAACGTGTCGAACGGCGCGTCGGCCTCCTGCTGCTTCACCACGATCGCGTCCTTGAAGCCGATCCGCTCGAACGCCTTGTTCCATTCGAGGATGCCCGCGCGCACCGCCGGACGGTACTTCTCGGGGACGTTGCGGTCGATCCAGAACACGATCGGCTCCTTCGGCTCCGACAGCGCGGCTGCGGGATCCTTCTTCTCCAGCCGCCAATGATCGGCGAAGTGCGTCTTCGCCGTGAAGTTCGTGTCCGTCGAGAAGTCCCACACCTCGGTGTCGAAATGCCCGACCCGCGGGTCGGCGCGGCGCGTTTGCATCGGCTCCGGAAGCGCGGCCAGGTTGTAGGTGTAGCCGAGGAAGAAGCTGCGCGCGTCGGGCAGGTTTTCGAACGGAGGAAACGGATTCGGCGTCGGCGTCGCCGAGGGTGGGGGCGGCAGCGTCGCCTTCGGATTGCTGTAATGCGCCGACACCGTGAACGACGCCTGCTCGGCCGTGCTCTTCAGCGTCTCGAAGCTCGAGTTCCGCGCGTCGAACGTGTAGTTGCGCTGCTGGATGCCGGACGTGAAGCGGCCGCCGGCCGGAATGTCGGTGAGGAGCAGCGCATTGGCGTCGACCAGCACGCTCTTGCGCTCGGCATGCGGCTGGCTCACCACGGTCGTGCTGCCGATCAGGCTGTCGGTGAATCCTTCCCGGACGCCGCGCGCGATCGCCGCATCGGCGCCGCCGGTGAACGCGTGGTTCACGGCGATCAGCTGCACGGTGTTGCCGATGCGCCTGAATTCGACGACCTGGGTCTGTGCGGGGAGCATCATGCCGCCGTAGACGTTCTGCTCTCCGATGCCGCGGCTCAGGTTGGCGGTGAAGAGGTACTCCTTGCCGAACTGGTCGGGCGCGATCTCGATCCAGACCTTCTCGTCCTTCTGCCAGAGCGTGAAGAGGCCCTTGCTCTCCTTCGCGTCCTTGATGACCTCGGCGAACGGCTTCGGACCCACCGCGGCCGCGGCGGCGGCGCCGGCCGCCTGCGCGACGCTTGCCGGTGATGCGCCGGGCTTCGCGCCGGCGACGTTCCCCGCAGTCACGCCGGCTGTCACTGCGGCGACGATCTTGGCGTTGTCGTTGGCGGGTGCGGCTGCGGCGGAATCGGTCGAACCCGGCGGAACGCTCGCGCAGCCCGCCATCGCGAGCAGCAGTGCGGCAATGGCGCAGCGGGACATCGCGGGAACCGGGATGTGCAGGAATGTGTTCATCGGCGGTCGGGTTCCGGGGAGGGTGAGTGGTCGCCCGTCGGCGGCGCCGGCGGACACGCGGTAGAGCGCCTCTTCACGGGCTTCGCGGTGAGGCCTCCCCGCGCAGCGAGTGCGCGAGAGCGGCCGTCACGGTGACGTCGACGTAGGTGCCGATGAGGTCGTGTGCGCCGACGAAATTCACGACCCGGTTGTTGTCGGTGCGCGCGGCAAGCTCGCGCGGATTGCGCGATGACGGCCCGGTCACCAGCGCGCGCTGCCGCGTGCCGACCATGGCCGCACTCCGCGTCTGGTACTGCGCATCCAGCAGCGCCTGCAGCCGCGCGAGGCGCGCCTGCTGCACGTCCGCCGGGACCTGGTCGGCGAGCTCCGCCGCCGGCGTTCCCGGCCGCGGGCTGTACGAAAAGCTGAACGCGCCGTCGAAGCCGATGTCGGCGACGAGCGTCATCGTCTGTTCGAAATCAGCGTCCGTTTCGCCCGGGAAGCCGACGATGAAGTCGGACGTCAGCGAAAGCCCGGGGCGCGCGACACGGAGCCGTCGCACAATCGATTTGTACTCGAGCGCCGTGTAGCCGCGCTTCATCGCCGCCAGCACGCGATCCGACCCCGACTGCACGGGGAGATGCAGGTGCGCGGCGAGCTTCGGCAGTACTGCGTGCGCGGCGATGAGACGCGGCGTCATCTCCTTCGGATGCGACGTCGTGTAACGGATGCGCTCGATGCCCGGCATGTCCGACAGGTATTCCAGCAGCGTGGCGAGGTCGGCATCGCCGTCGGCACGATAGGCGTTCACGTTCTGGCCGAGGAGCGTGATCTCCTTCACCCCCTGCAGCGCGAGGTCGGCCACTTCGGTCAGCACGTCGTCGAACGGCCGCGAGAACTCCTCGCCGCGCGTGTAGGGAACGACGCAGAACGAGCAGTACTTGCTGCAGCCCTCCATGATCGAGACGAACGCCGAGGCGCCGTCGACCGACGGTGGCGGCAGGTGGTCGAACTTCTCGATCTCGGGAAAGCGGATGTCGACCTGCGGCATGCCGCTCTGCCGGCGCGCGCGGATCATCTCGGGCAGCCGGTGCAGCGTCTGCGGGCCGAACACCAGGTCGACGTACGGCGCGCGGGCGACAATCGCGGCGCCTTCCTGGCTCGCGACGCAGCCGCCGACGCCGATGATGAGGTCGGGCCGTTCCGTCTTCAGCGCGCGCACGCGGCCGAGATCGTGGAACACGCGCTCCTGCGCCTTCTCGCGCACCGAGCACGTGTTGAACAGGATCACGTCGGCGTCGTCCGGGCGGTCGGTCAGCGCGAGCCCGTCAGATTCGGCAAGCACGTCGGCCATGCGGTCCGAGTCGTACGCGTTCATCTGGCAGCCGAACGTGCGGATGTAGAGCTTTTGCGGCACTGGGGGCGCTCCGGGGCCGGGGGTTATCCGGTGGGGGCGACCGTCGTCAAAGGGGTGCGAATTATAGCAGGCGCCTTCCCGGCGGCGCGCTAGAATGCCGGCACGCAGGTGCCTGCCGCGAATCCCTCGCGACAGGTGAAACGGGAACGCGGTGCCGCGCGAAGTTCACGCGCCAACCCGCGGCTGCCCCCGCAACGGTAAGTCGGTGCGGTCCGCTCGATTCGCCACTGTCCGGCACCGGACGGGAAGGCGGGCGGACAAAGACCGGCGAGCCCGGAGACCGGCCTGCGCCCGGTTCGCGGCACGCCCTTCACGGCGTGCCCGGTCCGGCGACATCGGGAGCCCGGAAAAGCGCGGCTGCATGGTGGCCGCGGGGCTCCGTCGCCAACGCTGCGCGGGGTGCTCGCGGCGCATGCGGAGACCTGCGATGCGCTTCATCCCTTCCCGCCGTCACGCGACAACGTCGTCGTCGCGCGCTGATCGTTTCTACAGTACGCTCGTCGGCGCCGCCTTGGCGGCGTTGACATTCGTTCCGGCCCCGCTGCACGCGCAGGCACCTTCGCCGACATCGCTCCCCCCGATGGCGGTCACCGCGTCGCGGCAGACGCAGTCGATCGCCGACGTCCTCGCCGACATCACCGTGATCGGCGCCGACGAGATTGCGCGCGCCGGCGCGCAGAGCCTCACCGAGTTCCTGCAGCGGCAGCCCGGCATCGAGATCGTGCAGAACGGCGGTCCGGGATCGGTGTCGGGCGTGTTCCTGCGCGGCGCCAACAGCAGCCAGACGCTGGTGCTGGTCGACGGCGTGCGTCTCGCGTCCGCCAGCACGGGCGCGACGGCGCTGGAGGCGATCCCGCTCGACCAGATCGAGCGGATCGAGATCCTGCGCGGCCCGGCGTCGAGCCTGTACGGTGCCGACGCGATCGGCGGCGTCATCCAGGTGTTCACGCGGCGCGGCACCGCGGTTCTCTCCGGCAATCTTTCGGCCGGCGGCGGCACCTACGGCACGTGGGGTGTCAATGCCGGCGCGGCCGGCACGAGCGGCCCGGTGCGCTACGCGGTGCAGATCGCCACGCGCCAGAGCAGCGGATTCAACACCATCACGAATCCGTCGAATCCGCTCTACAACCCGGACAGCGATGGCTACGCGAACCAGAGCGTGTCGGCGAGCGTCGGCGTGACGCTTGCGACCGACCAGGAGCTGACCGCGCAGTACCTGAAGAGCCGCCTCAACAACCAGTTCGACGGCAGCCCCAATTTCGACGACCGCACGATCACCGTCGACGAGGTGTGGCAGGCGATGAGCGTCAATCGGCTCGCGTCGTTCTGGGTGTCGCGCCTTTCGGTCGCCGACGGGACCGACGACAGCCAGTCGCAGACGGGTTTCGGGAATTTTCCGTTCAGGACGACACAGCTCCAGTACACGTGGCAAAACGATTTCACGCTGCCGCTCGGCGCGCTGTCGGCGGGCGTGGAGCGGCGCGACGAGCGCGTGGATACGGACGCCGGCTTCGCGATCGATTCGCGCAACACGAACTCGGTGTTCGGCATCTATCGGTGGCGCTCCGACGCCCACGCGCTGCAGGTGCACCTGCGCTTCGACGACTCGGACCAGTTCGGCGGCAAGACGACGGGCGCCATCGCGTACGGCTATCGCGTGAGCCCCGCGCTGCGCCTCACCGCCGGCTACAGCACCGGCTTCAACGCACCGTCGTTCAACGACCTCTACTACCCGGGCTTCAACAACCCGAATCTCGTTCCGGAGACGTCGCGCAACGTCGAGGCAGGCGCGTACTGGACCGGCAGCATGGACGGCATGTCGGTCGAGGCGCGCGCGATCGGATACTACAACCGCGTGAGCGATCTCATCGTGTTCGGCTGCGATGCCGACTTCAACTGCGCGCCGAACAACGTCGACCGCGCGACGCTGAAGGGCGTCACGCTGGGTGCGGACCTTCGAAGCGAGGGCGGCGCAACGCTTGCGGCCTCGCTCGACCTGCAGTCGCCCACGAGCGACGTCACCGGCAACCTGCTTCCCCGTCGCGCGCGCCAGCACGGCGCGGTCACGCTGGGCTATCCCGCCGGACCGGTGCGCCTCGGCCTCGAGTTCGTCGCCTCGTCGCAGCGCTACGACGATCCGGCGAACCTCGTGAAGATGGGCGGCTACGGCATCGTCAACCTGACTGCCGAGTGGGCAGCGTCGCCGACGGTTTCGCTGTTCGCGCGCGCAGACAACGTGTTCGACAAGAACTACGAGCTGGCGTCGGGCTTCGCCACGGGTGGCGCCACCGTCTATGCCGGCGTGCGCGTGGCGTTCCGATGAGGATTGGAGTGCGGCAGCTCAGGTTCATCGTGCCGGCACTTGCGCTGACGTGCGCCGCGGCGGCGGCCGGGGTCGTCGTGCGCGACGATGCCGGCGAAGACGTGCGGCTCGCAGTGCCCGCGCGGCGGATCGTGACGCTGGCCCCCAGCGCGACCGAGCTCGTGTTCGCCGCCGGTGCCGGCGCGCGCATCGTCGGGACCGTCGACACGTCGGATTTTCCGCCGGCGGCGCGATCGATCGCGCGCATCGGCGACGTCCATGCGATCGACCTCGAGCGCATCGTCGCGCTCACGCCGGATCTCGTCGTCACGTGGCCGTACACGACGCCGGCGCAGGTCGCGCGGCTCCGCGCCCGCGGCGTCGCCGTTTTCGTCGCCGACCCGAAGTCGATCGACGGTATCGCGAGCGACATCGAGCGGCTGGGCGCGCTGGCCGGCACCGGCGCCGAAGCGGCGGCCGCGGCCGCTTCGTTCCGTCGCGGCGTCGACACGCTGCGGGATCGTTACGGCGGCCGGAAGCCGCTGCGCGTGTTCTACGAGATCTGGGATCCGCCGCTCTACACGATCGGGGGCCCGCACCTCATTTCCGAAGCCATCGCGCTGTGCGGCGGTGCGAACGTGTTCTCCGCATTGTCCCTGCCCGCGCCCGAAGTCAGCGTCGAGGCGGTGCTGGCCGCGCGACCGGATGTGATCGTCGCCGGCGCCGACGGCGCGGTGCGTCCGGCGTGGCTCGACCAGTGGAAGCGATGGCCCGACCTGCCGGCGGCGCGGGCGAATCACCTCTACGTCGTCGACGCGAACCTGCTGCATCGCGACAGCCCGCGCTTCGTCGACGGCGCCGCCGCGCTGTGCGCCGTGCTCGACGCCGCACGCTGACGGAGGCGTCAGGCCGGGACGAACGTGCGCGCGCGTCCGCTGCCGACGGCGACAAGCGGCGTGCGGAAGAGTCGACTGAGCCGCGCTTCGGTCAGCATCTCGGCCGCCGGCCCGACCTCCGCCGCGCCGTCGGCGAGCGCGACGATGCGATCGGCGTAGCGCACGGCGAGATGAAGCTCGTGCAGCGCCATGACGATGCCGCTGCCCGCGCTCCGCGCGAGCGCCGCGATAGTGTCCTGCGCCGCGATCTGGTGTCCCGGATCGAGATGCGACGACGGCTCGTCCAGCAGCATGAGCGCTGGCGCCTGCGCGACCAGCGCCGCGAGCGCGACGCGACGGCGCTCGCCGCCGGAGAGCGTGCGAACGTCGCGCTCCGCGAATGCGGCCATGCCGAACCGTTCGAGTGCGGCCAGCGCGCAGTCGACGTCGTCGGCGGATTCCCATGCGTAGCGCGAGAGATGCGGATGCCGGCCCACCAGCGCCGTTTCCAGCACGCTCGCGGGGAAGTGATCGACGCTGTCCTGAGCAAGCCAGCCGCGCAGGCGCGCCCGCTCGCGCGGCGTGAGCTCCCCGAGCGGCGTGCCGGCATAGGCGATCGTTCCGGCCGCGGGCGGCCGCAGTCCCGCGAGCGTGGCGATCAGCGTCGTCTTGCCTGCACCGTTCGGGCCGATGACGGCGACGCATTCGCCACGTGCAACGTCGAGGTCGAGTGCGCGGCAGAGCGTCCGCGCGCCTACGCGTAGCTCGAGCCCGCGGCACGAGAGCAGGGGCGCGGCGCCGGTCACCCGCGCGCTCCGCCGCGGGTCAGCAGGAACAGGAACGCCGGCACGCCGACGAGAGCGGTGACAACACCGACGGGAAGCTGAATTGGCGCGACCAGCGTTCGCGCAAGCGTGTCCGCCAGCACGAGCAGCGTGCCGCCGGCCAGGACTGCCGCGGGCAGCAGCAGCCGATGGTCGTTTCCGATGAACATGCGCACGGCGTGCGGCACAATGAGACCGACGAAGCCTATGCTGCCGGCGACCGTCACCGCGGCTGCGGTCGCCAGCGCCGCGAGTGCGTGCATGGCGAGCGTGACCCGCGGCACCGCGACCCCCAGCGTCGAGGCAAGATCCTCGCCGCGGGAGAGCACGTTGAGATCGCGCGCCAGCACCATGCCGGCCACGAGTGACAGCGCGAGCACGACCCACGGCAGCAGCGGCGCTGAGGCCGTCGACAGGTCGCCGATCAGCCAGAACAGCATGCCCTTGACCTGCGCGTCGGGCGCGATGGACAGAAGGAGCGCGATCAGCGCGCCCCATCCGGCGGCGACGACAATGCCCGTCAGCAGGAGGCGCGTCGCCGACCACGGCGTCTCTCCGCTTCCGGCGCGGGCGAGTCCGAACACGATCAGCGTCGAGGCGAGCGCGCCGCCGAACGCCGCCGGCATCACGAGTGCCGCCGCGCCCGCCAGCATCGCCGACAGCGCGGCGACGGCGGCACCGCCCGAGATGCCGAGCACGTAGGGATCGGCGAGCGGATTGCGCAGCAGCACCTGCAGCAGCGCGCCGGCGTACGCCAGGAGACCGCCGACGGCGAATGCCGCCAGCGCGCGCGGCAACCGCAGCTCGCGCACGATGGTGACTGCCGTGTCCGTGCCTTCGCCCGTCAGCGCGCGAACGATCGTGATCGCGTCAATCGGCACGCTGCCGGCCGCGAGCGCGACGGCGACGGCCGCACAGGCGGCGAGCGCGAAGGCGCCCGTGACGAAAAGGGCGCGACGCAGCGTCGCGCGGGGTCGCGTCGTCGCGGCAGGGAGATTGTGCGAATGATCGGGCAAGAGGGGATGCGCGCGGAACGGCCGCGACGCAGCGCGATTATAGGTCGATGCGCGAGCGGCCGACCGAAGGTCGAGCCGGGCATGCGATCGGTCCTATAATGTTCCTCCCGGCGATCGCAGGATCGATGCCGGATACGGACGATGAGCAAGGCCTTCACCAAAGAGACGGACCAGGACGACGACGACCTCGAGGCCGTGTCGCCGCTGCCGGCCGGCACCCGCAATTACATGACGCCGGGCGGCTTCGCGCGGATGAAGGCGGAGCTCGAGGCGCTGGTGCAGACGGAGCGCCCGCAGCTCGTCGCCGTCGTCTCCTGGGCGGCCGGCAACGGCGATCGCTCGGAGAACGGCGACTACATCTACGGCAAGAAGCGGCTGCGCGAAATCGACCGCCGCATCCGCTTCCTGATCCGCCGGCTCGACGCGGCCGAAGTCGTCGACCCGTGCGCGCGCCGCGACGACGACAGCGCCGACCAGGTGTTCTTCGGCGCAACGGTCGAAGTCCGCGATGCAAGCGGCAGGGAGCGCACGATCAGCATCGTCGGCGTCGACGAAATCGACACCGGCCGCGGCTACGTGAGCTGGATCTCGCCGATCGCGCGGGCGCTCATCAGGGCGCGCGAAGGCGACACGGTCACGCTGCGCACGCCAAGCGGCGCCGAGGAGATCGAAGTCCTGTCAGTGCGCTATCTGCCGCTCGGCACCGCCACGCAGGGCGCAGGTTGACGCGGCGCCTTCGCTGCGGCTAGAGTGGGCTCATGAATTCACCGATTCCGGGCGCGGCAAGGGCTCCCGACGCGGCACTCGAGTCCGATCTGATGACGCTGGAGCGCAGGCTCGCGTCGCTGATCGCGCACACGCGCGCGCTGCGCGCTGCCAACGAGGCGCTGCGCCGCGATCTCGCCGCCACGACCGCGCGCAATCATCAGCTGGGGCAACGCGTCGCCGAGGCGACACGCCGGCTCGACGCGCTGCTCGCGCGCATCACGGAGCCGGCGGGATGACGACCCGGCCCGCCGCGCCGCTCGAGCGCACGGCAACACTCGACGTGACGCTGCTCGGACGCGATTACAAGGTCGCGTGCAAGGAGTCGGAGCGCGCGGAATTGCAGGATGCTGTCGCATTCGTCGACCGCCGCATGCGCGAGATCCGCGACGCGGGAAAGAGCGCTGCGGGTGTGGAGCGCGTCGCGGTGATGGCGGCGCTCAACATCGCGCACGATCTGCTGCGCGAACGCCGCGCAGCAAGTTCCGCGCCGGTGCGCGCGGCGGCGCAAACGTCGTCGAATTCTGTCGTTGACGAAGCCGGCGTGCGGCGTAGAATCGCCGATATGCAGTCCGCGATCGACCAGGTGCTTGCAGGGCAGGAAAAGCTGTTCTGATTCGTGCCGGGCCGCGCGGCGGTCTCAATGTTCCCTGCGGTGTCCGAGTCGCCCATACACTCTTTGAACCAATGCTACCAGCGAGGTTGCCTCGCCGTATATGGGCTGGTGTGCGCTCCCAAGCGGAAGCGCCTGAAGGCCCGGGCAGGCGACCCTCTTGAACCCCAGGTTCAAGATGAGGGTGGCACGGCACATGTGGGGAACACCCTTTTCGAGCACGGCCGGGTCGGCATAATTCACACGCCGGCTTGACCGACGCCCGCGCGTCGCAGCGCGCCGCAACGGCGCGCCAGCGCAACGTCCGCTTCGCGTGCGTTGGGACGTGATCCAGTGCTCGCCTCGCGCGCGATGTCCGTCACTGAACTGACGGAATGCGAGGCGAAATCCCGCCGTTTCGACGCGGCCCGGAATCCCTGATCGAACCTTCGCATCACGCGACCCTGCGTCACGTGAATGGCACCATTGCGCGCCGCGCATGGCCATTGTTGGCAATCGCTGCGAAGTTGTCTAGCGCTTTGCCTACAGACGAACGTTCTTCTGCCGCGGGATAGTGCCGCTTCGGCCCCCAGCCACGACGCACGGACCGCGACGGCCTCCGTTGCGCTCGTCGTGCGCGGCGAGACGTGGCCCTAGAACGCATCAAGCGAAGGAGTTCGAAATGCATTTCCCGAAATCAAATACCTTGCGCGCCGCTCTTGTCGCGGCGGCACTGCTGGTCGCACCGGCAATCAACGCGCAGGACCATGCCGCAGCTCCGCTGCCCGCGGAAAAGACGCAGGGCAATGTCACGTACCTCAGTGGCGGGATCGGACACGACGAGGCGCTTGCGTTCCGGCAGCTCGAGCCGAACTATCCGCTCGGTCTCGAGTTCATCACCATTGGCGCCGCCGGTGCCGAGTTCCTCGCCAACGTCAACGTGACGATCACGGACCGGCAGGGCAATGTGGTCCTGCAGACCGTATCGCCGGGACCACTGCTGTTCGCGCGCCTTCCGGACGGCAGCTACAAGGTGACGGCGACGGCGGAAACGGGCGCCCGCAAGGAGCGCAACGTCGTCATTGCCGGACGAAAGCACGAGCACGTCGTATTCCAGTGGTAGTCCCGCGCGTCGGCGCGCGCAACTCCGCCGTCCACTGGCGCCTCGTCCAATCGCTGCGGGCGTTCATCCGCGCGATCCGCATCACAGGCGCCGGCGCCAGCAGAAGGCTGCCGCACGAGCCGCTCCTCCGCAGCCGCGGCAGGTAACACGGTGCGGGTCGGGGCGGATGCGCACGGGTTCGATCGGGCCCGCTCGAGACGCTGCGGGGCCCCGGCGTGGCCATCCGTTGTCATCGGACTTTGGCATTCGACCGCGACGCCGAGCGCGCTCCGGTCTCATCCTGCCGAATCGAGCCTCGCGCCAGGGCAATGCCGGACTTTACCGAGTCACTGACCCGCGCCAAAAGCCATCCGGGCGACGCGCATGCGCACGAGATTCTCGCCGAAGCGGCGCTTGCGTCGCAGGACGAGGCCGAGGCGCTGCCGATTGTCGCGGCCGCCGCTCGGCGATTTCCAGCCGATGCGCGGCTGTGGCAATGATCGGCCCTGCTCCACCGGGCCCTTGACGACCGGCTGGCGGCAATCCCTGCCTTCGAGGCCGCTGCCTGCCAGGCTCGCGCCGAACGATGCCCGCATCGCGCATGGTCATGTGCGCATGCTGCTCGAGGCCGGGCGGCCGTCGCTGGCTGCGTTCGAGCGCGCGCGAACTCTCGCGCCGGCGGACGGCGACGTGCTGCTCGGCATGTACGCCGCGATGCTCGCGTCCCGCGACGGCGACCGCGCGATCCGCGAACTCGACGCCCTCCTCGCGCAGAATCCGGGCTGGATCGCCGGCCACAACGACTTGCTGTAGCTTCGCTTCATGCTGGGCGGCCAGCAGTCGTTCGCGGCGTCCATCGAGCGTGCGTTGACGTCAATGCCCGGCAACGAGGAGCTGTGGCATTTGCTGGTGACAACACTGATCCAGGCCGATCGCTTCGATGCCGCGCAGGCTGCGATTCGCCGCGGCCGCGAAGCGGTGGGCGAAGTGCCGTTCCTCCTCGCCAACGAAGCCGTCGTGCTGTCGGAAACCGGATCGGTTGCCGCGGCCGACGTGTGCTTCGACCGATTCGCAGGCGTCGACCACGTCATGCTGGCGGTTCGCCTGGTCCGGCATCAGCTGAGAAACGGCCGGATCGAGGCGGCAACGATGCTGATCGACCGCTGGTTCGATGCACCGGACGCGGCGCCGATATGGCCGTACGCGTCGATTGCATGGCGATTGTCCGGCGATGTACGAAGCGAATGGCTGGAGGGGCAGGAGGGCCTCGTCAGCGTGGTCGACCTCGCCGACCGCCTGCCGCCGCTCGCGCGTCTGGCGGAAGTGCTGAGAGGTCTGCATCAGGCACGCTCCCGGCATCTGGACCAATCGGTGCGCGGCGGGACGCAGACCGATGGCGCGCTGCTTGCGCGCACCGAGCCCGAGATCGTCGCGCTGCGTTCGGCGCTTGTGGCCGCCACCGAAGCGCATGTTGCGGGATTGCCCGCACCCCATCCGCGGCACCCGACCCTTTCGCCGCGGCGGGATCGAACGCCGCGTTTCAGCGGCTCCTGGTCCGTGCGTTTGCGCGGCAACGGTTTTCGCGCCAACCACGTGCATCCGGCAGGCTGGCTGAGCTCGGCGCTCTACATTGCGCTTCCGGACGGGATGGACAGTCCGGGAGGGCATGCGGGCTGGCTCGCGCTCGGCGAGCCTCAGAGGGAGCTCGGGCTCTCGCTGCACGCGGAGCGGCTTATCGAGCCGAAGCCGGGCCGCCTCGTCATTTTTCCGTCGACGATGTGGCACGGCACGCGACCGTTCGACGACGGCGAGCGGCTGACCGTGGCCTTTGACGTCATGCGGCCCGCGTGATCCGGTCTCCCGATCGAGTCGGGCGGACCCCGCCGATGGCGTCGAGGTAAAATCGGCGGTCATCCGAGAAGGCGACGCATTCGGTGCCGCGCCGCTACCCGAGGCAGTTTTCCTTTCGAACCTGAAGATGGCGAGGACCGCGTGCGCTACTGGCTGATGAAATCGGAGCCCGACGAGTTCTCGATCGACGATCTCGCCGCGGCGAAGAGCAAGACGACGCCCTGGTTCGGCGTGCGCAACTATCAGTCACGCAATTTCATGCGCGACCAGATGCGCCTCGGCGACCGCGTCTTCTTTTATCACTCGAGCTGTCCCGAGCCCGGCATCGCCGGCATCGTCGAAGTCTCCGCGCAGGCCTATCCGGACGCGACGCAGTTCGATCGCCGGAACCTGCATTTCGATCCCAAGTCGAGCCGCGATGCGCCGCGCTGGGTGAACGTCGACGTCAGGTTTGTCGAAAAGACGCGTCTTGTCTCGCTCGCCGAGCTTCGCCTCCACCCGGAGCTCGAGCGCATGCGCGTCCTGCAGCGCGGCAACCGGCTTTCGATCACCCCGGTCGATCCGGCGGAATGGGCCTACGTCCTGCGCCTCATGAAGAAGAAAGCGTGAGCGCGCGGTGGATGTCTCGCTGATCGCACTGTACCTGCTGCTGGGTGCGGCGCTCGGCTTTCTCGCGGGGCTCCTCGGGATCGGCGGCGGCATGGCGATGGTGCCGTTGCTGACGATCGTGTTCACGAACCAGGGCGTTCCGCCGGAGCACGTCATCCATCTCGCGCTCGGAACGGCGACGGCCACGATCATGTTCACCGGCGTCGCATCCACGCGCGAGCATCACCGGCATGGCGCCGTGGTCTGGCGCGTCGTCGCGGGCATGGCGCCCGGCATGATCGTCGGTGCGCTGGCCGGCTCGCAGGCGGTCGGCATCATGTCGACCGCGTTCCTCGCGGCGTTCTTCGGAACGTTCATTGCGATCGCCGCGACGCAGGTGCTCATCGACCGCAAGCCCGCGCCCACGCGCGCGCTGCCCGGAGCGGCTGGATTGTTCGCGGTCGGCAGCGGCATCGGACTGGTATCGAGCATGGTCGGCGCCGGCGGCGCGTTTCTGTCCGTGCCGTTCATGGCGGCCTGCAACATCAATCTGCGCAAATGCGTCGCCACCTCGTCGGCGCTCGGCCTTCCGGTCGCGGTGGCCGGCACGATCGGCTACATCCTGGCCGGCATGCGGGCGCAGGGTCTGCCGCCGCACTCCATCGGATTCGTCTATGTGCCGGCGCTGCTTGCGATCGTCGCGTCGAGCGTCCTCGCGGCGCCGTTCGGCGCGCGCGCCGCGCACCGGTGGCCGGTGGCGCGGCTGCGCAAGGCGTTCGCGGTGTTTCTCTATGTGCTCGCCGCCTATATGCTCTGGAAGGCGTGGCAAGTGGCATGAGCCATCGTGGCACAGCGGCGGGCTGCGCGAACCGAGCGGCGCATGGCGAAGCGATAACGGCTTCTGCCCTGGGCGTCGCACCTTGCGGCGGATAGCAGCGACGGGCTGCGCGACATGTGCGGCGCGGAGTGAAGCGACCCCGATTTCCGCCCTACTCGTCGCAGCGCAGGCGGATGGCAGCGACGGGCTGCGCGAGGTGAGCGGCGAGCCGAGGTTGCGCTCGCCGCTTCAGCGAGGGCGGCGCGTCGCCGGCAGCCGCGATGAGTCACGCGGGTTTGACCCTACTTCTTCTTCGTGCCGCCGAACCGATTTCGCAACACATTTTTCTGGACCTTGCCCATCGAATTGCGCGGCAGGTCGTCGACGAAGTACACGCGCTTCGGCACCTTGAAGCCCGCGATTTCCGCCTTCAGCGCGGCGATGACGCCCGACTCGGACAGCGAATGCCCGGCGCCGGGCACCACGACGGCCGTCACGGCCTCGCCGAAATCGGCGTCGGCCACGCCGATCACCGCGGATTCGACCACGCCCGGCAGCGCGTCGATTTTCTCCTCGATCTCCTTCGGGTACACGTTGAGGCCGCCAGTGATGATGAGATCCTTTGCGCGGCCGACAATGCGCACATAGCGGTCGCCGGTCAGCGCGCCCATGTCGCCCGTGCGGAAGTAGCCGTCCCCCGTGAATTCGTCGCGCGTCTTCTCCGGCATGCGCCAGTAGCCTGCGAACACGTTCGGTCCCCTGACCTCGATCGCACCGACTGCCTCCGGTGCGCATGGCGCGCCATCGGCGTCGACGATGCGGACCGACACGCCGGGAAGCGCCGGGCCGACGGTGCCGCCGATGCGCTCGCCGTCGAGCGGATTCGACGTGTTCATCCCGGTTTCCGACATGCCGTAGCGCTCCAGGATCGTGTGCCCCGTGCGCTCGCGAAACGCGGCGAACGTCTCGGGCAGCAGCGGCGCAGAGCCGGAGATGAAGAGGCGGATGCTGCGGCAGTCGGCGGCGCCGAAATCGGGCTCCGCGAGAAGTCGCGAGTAGAACGTCGGCACGCCCATCATCACCGTCGCGCGCGGAAGCAGCGCGCGGACTTCCTTCGGATCGAACTTCGGCAGCCACAGCATCCGCGCCTGCGCGAGCAGCGCGCAGTGGCACGCGACGAAGAGCCCGTGCACGTGGTACGTCGGCAGCGCGTGCAGCAGCACGTCGCCCCGGGTGAAGCCCCAGGCCTCGACCAGCGTCAGCGCGTTGCTGCTGAGGTTCCGGTGCGACAGCATCGCGCCTTTGGAACGGCCGGTCGTGCCGGAGGTGTACAGGATCGCGGCGAGATCGTCGGGTCGCGACGTGACTGTCTCGAATGCGTCGGGCGCATCGGCGGCCGCATCGAGCAGGGAGCCGCTACCGGGGGCAAGCGTGCGCACGACGCTCGCGGGACGCAGCGCCGCGACCATCGCCGCGGACTCGGGCCGGCACACGATCACGCGCGGCTCGGCGTCGTCGAAGAAATACGCGAGCTCGCCCTTCTGGTAGCCGGTGTTGAGCGGCAGGAATACGAGGCCCGCGCGCAGGCAGCCGAGATAGAGTGCAAGCGCCTCCCAGCACTTGTCGACCTGCGCGGCGACGCGGTCGCCGGTTACGCAGCCGGCGTCGCGCAGCACGTGGGCGATGCGCGCCGACATGCGTTCGAGGTCGTCGTAGTGGACGACCGCGCCGCCGGGGATCAGCAGGCAGGGCTGTTCCGCATTTTCGGCGAAATGGTCGGAAAGGAGGCCGAACAGGTTGGCGTTCATGGAATGCGTGACGCTCGCGCAACGGCGCGCCCGCCGGCTCGCGCTGTGACGCCGGCCGGCGGGTCGATCAGGAAGACAGACGGGAGTCTATCTCAGGCGGCCTGTGCTGCCGCGGACCGTGGCGCTTCCTGCGTAATGCGCCCGATCACGCCGTTTCGCGCGTGCGAATGCCCGGCGCCGGCGTCCGGGCATTCCGGTCCGGGGAATTGAGGCGGCGCGACCCCGCCGCACTCAGATGAGGCCCGCGCCGCGCGCCCATTGGTATTTCGCTCCGAGTACCGCAACGGGAATTTCCGTCGAATAGGCGTAAGCCGGAATGCCGTGCTGGTAAAGATATTCGGCGGCCTCCTCGACCTGCACGTCGCCGGCGAGCGAGGCGACGATCGGCTTATGGATGCCCTTCGCCTTCATTTCCTCGACGACCTCGACGACGAGCTTCGCGAACACCATCGGCGGCGTCACGATTGTGTGCCAGTAGCCGAGGATGAGCGCGTGGATGCGCGGCTCCTCGAGGCCGAGGCGGATCGTGTTCTGGTAGGTCTTCGGCGGCTCGCCGCCGGTGATGTCGACCGGGTTGCCGGCGGCGCCGAACGGCGGTATGAATTTGCGGAACGCGGCATCGAGATCGGGCGGCATCGCCATCAGCGACAGCTTGTTGTCGACGCAGGCGTCGGAGAGCAGCACGCCGGAGCCGCCGGCGCCGGTGATGATCACGACGTTCTCGCCCTTCGGCGTCGGCAGCACGGGGATGCCGCGCGCGAACTCGAGGAGATCGCGCAGGCTGCGCGCGCGGATGACGCCCGACTGCTTCAGTACGTCCTCGTAGACCTTGTCGTTGCCGGCGAGCGCCCCGGTGTGCGAGCTTGCGGCGCGGGCGCCGAGGCTAGTGCGTCCGGCCTTCAGCATCACGATTGGCTTCTTCTTCGACACGCGCTTCGCGACCTCGGCGAACGCGCGTCCGTCCTTCAGGTCCTCGCAGTGCTGCGCGATGATGTGCGTGTTCTCGTCCTGCTCGAAGAAGAGAAGGAGATCGTCCTCGTCGATGTCCGACTTGTTGCCGAGGCCGACGATCGCCGAAACGCCCATCTTGGCCGAGCGCGAGAAGCCGATGATCGCCATTCCGATGCCGCCCGACTGCGACGACAGCGCCGCATGTCCCTTGACGTCGTAGGCCGTGCAGAACGTCGCGCAGAGGTTCTTCCACGTGTAGTAGAAGCCGTAGATGTTCGGGCCCATCAGGCGCACGTTGTACTTGCGCCCGATCTCCTGGATCTCCTTCTGGCCCTCGACGTTGCCGGTCTCGGCGAATCCCGATGGGATCAGCACCGCGCCGGGAATCTTCTTCTCGCCGCATTCGACGAGCGCCGCGGCGACGAATTTGGCGGGGATCGCGAACACCGCGACGTCGATGTCGCCGGGGACGTCCTTGACGCTTTTGTACGCCTTCATCCCCATGATCTCTGCGGCGGACGGGTTGATCGGGTAGATCTTTCCCTTGTAGCCGCCGTTGATGAGGTTCTTCATCACCGAGTTGCCGATCTTGCCTTCCTCGGACGATGCACCGATGACGGCCACGGCGTCGGGCTTCATGATCCGGTTCATCGAGCGGACGACATCCGCCTCCGCGGGGCGGAAGCGCGCCGGCGCGGGATTCCAGTCGACGACAATGCGGACGTCGGCGGCGGTCGCGCCGCTCTTCGTCGCGAACACCGGGTTCAAGTCCATCTCCGCGATTTCCGGGAAGTCGGCGATGAGCTGCGACACCTTCGAGATCAATCCGGCCAGCGCTTCGCGGTCGACCGGGTCGGCGCCGCGCACACCCTTGAGAATCTCGGCGGCGGCGATGCCGTCCAGCATCGACAGCGCGTCCTCGCGCGACGCCGGCGCGAGGCGGAACGTGATGTCCTTCAGCACTTCGACCAGGATGCCGCCAAGCCCGAACGCCACAAGCTTGCCGAAAGCGGGATCGGTGACGGCGCCGATGATGACCTCCTGCCCGCCGGCCAGCATCTGCTGCACCTGCACGCCGAGGAGGTTCGCCTTCGCGTCGTATTTCTTCGCGTTGGCCATGATCGTCGCGAAGCCCTTCTCGGCCTCCTCCGCGCTCTTCACGCCGACGATCACGCCGCCGGCTTCGGTCTTGTGCAGGATTGCCGGCGACACGATCTTCAGCACCACCGGAAAGCCCATGCCGGACGCGAGCTTCGCGGCCTCGGCGGCGGACGTCGCCACCCCTTCCTTCGGCACCGCGATGCCGTAGGCGTCGCAGACCTGCTTGCCTTCGGGCGCCGTCAACGACGTGCGGCCTTCGGCCTTCACCTTGTCCAGCACCTGCCGTACCGCATTCTTGTTCTTTGACATGGGGCCTATCCTTGAGGGTTGACCTGGCCGGCGCGGAAGCGGCGCGCGGCACGTACGGATCGTCGCGCGTCAGATGACCTTCTCGGCGCGCAGCGCCGCGATGCCTTCCTTGTCGTAGCCGAGCTCGGCGAGTACCTCGTCGGTGTGCTCGCCGAGTAGCGGCGAGCGCTTCACCTCGGATGGGCTATCCGACATCTTGATCGGGTTGCCGACCGTCAGGTACTTGCCGCGCGTGGGGTGGTCGACCTCGACCACGGTGCCGGACTTGCGCAGCGACGGCTCCTCGGCCAGCTCCTTCATCGACAGGATCGGTCCGCACGGGATGTCGTGCTTGTTCAGGATGTCCATCGCCTCGAACTTGTTCTTGGTCATCGTCCATTTTTCGATCTCGCCGAAGATCTCCATGAGGTGCGGCAGTCGCGCCTTCGGCGAGGCGTAGCGTGGATCGGCGAGCCATTCCTCGTGGCCGATCACCTTGCAGATGTCCGCCCACACGGGCGCCTGCGTGATGAAGTAGATGTATGCGTTGGGGTCCTTTTCCCAGCCCTTGCACTTCAGGATCCAGCCGGGCTGGCCGCCACCCGAGGCGTTGCCGGCGCGCGGCACGGCTTCGAGAAATTTGCCGTTCGGGTACTGCGGATATTCCTCCATCACGTGCATGCGATCGAGGCGCTGCTGATCCCGCAGCTTGACGCGGCACAGGTTGAGCACGCCGTCCTGCATCGCCGCCAGCACCTTCTGCCCGCGGCCAGTGGTGTTGCGCTGATAGAGCGCGGCGACGATGCCGAGCGCGAGATGCAATCCCGTGCCGGAGTCCCCGATCTGCGCCCCGGTGACGAGTGGCGGCCCGTCGTCGAAGCCCGTGGTCGACGCGGCGCCGCCGGCGCACTGCGCGACGTTCTCGTACACCTTGCAATCCTCGTACGGCCCGGGCCCGAAGCCCTTGACCGACGCGACGATCATCCGCGGGTTGAGCTGCTGGATGCGCTCCCACGTGAAACCCATCCGGTCGAGCGCGCCCGGCGCGAAGTTCTCGACCAGCACGTCGCATTTCTTGACCAGCGCCTCGAGGATCGCCTTGCCCTTGGGATTCTTCGCGTCGACGGTGATCGAGCGCTTGTTGTGGTTCAGCATCGTGAAATAAAGGCTGTCCACACCCGGAATGTCGCGCAGCTGGCCGCGCGTGATGTCGCCCTCGCCGGCGCGCTCGACCTTCACGACGTCGGCGCCCATCCAGGCGAGAAGCTGCGTGCAGGTCGGGCCCGATTGCACGTGAGTGAAGTCCAGGATGCGGACGCCGTCCAATGCCTTGCTCATTGCGTTCCCCTATGCATCGCCGTGTTGGAGCGGCGTCGGCTGTGCGACGTCGCGTTAATCATCGTGGGCGCGACGACGCTCAACGCGGCGGGCACACGGCCGGCGCCCGTCGAGTTGCAGCGTTCGCGTGAAATCATGGTTTCTTTTTCGCGCTGGGGTTGAGACTGGTGATGCGGCCGCTCTCCGTGCCGCCGCCCTCGTCGATGACCGCGTTGATGAGCGTCGGCCGGCGCGATCGGATCGCCGCCTCCATTGCGTTGCGGAGCTCGTCGGGCGTCTTCACGTGGGCGCCGACGCCACCCCACGCCTCCATCATCCTGTCGTAGCGGGCGTCCTTGACGAACACCAGCGGCGACGGATCCGGGCCGCCCGTGGGATTCTTCTCGTCGCCGCGGTAGACGCCGTTGTTGTTCATGATGACGATGCACACGGGCAGGTTGTAGCGGCAGATCGTCTCGGTCTCCATGCCGGAGAAGCCGAAGGCGCTGTCGCCCTCGACCGCAATCACCTGCTGGCCGGTCACCACGGCGGCGGCCACGCTGTAGCCCATGCCGACGCCCATGATTCCCCATGTGCCCACGTCGATCCGCTTGCGCGGCTTGTACATGTCCACGATGCTGCGCGTGAAGTCGAGCGCGTTCGCGCCCTCGTTCACCAGCATCGCGTCGGGATTCGCCTTGACGATGTCGCGCACGACGTTCAACGCGCTCTGGAAGCTCATCGGCGAGGGATTCTTCGCGAGCGTCTCGGCCATCTTCGCGACGTTCTTCGTCTTGCGCTCGTCGATGGCACCGGTCCATTCCGCAGGCGGCTTCGCCCAGTTCGAACCGATCGCCCCGAGCAATGCCGACACGCAGGAGCCGATGTCGCCAACCACGGGCGCCTCGATGCGCACGTTGCTGTCCGCTTCCTGCGGCGAGATGTCGACCTGCACGAACTTCTGTCCGCCCCACGACTTGGAGCTCGCCCCGCCCCACGTCTTGCCCTTCCCCTGCGACAGCAGCCAGTTGAGGCGCGCGCCGATCAGCATCACGACGTCGGCCTCGGGCAGCACGTACGAGCGCGCGGCCGACGCGCACTGGCCGTGCGTGTCGGGCAGGAGGCCCTTGGCCATCGACATCGGCAGGTAGGGAATGCCCGTTTTTTCGACCAGCGCACGGATGTCGGCGTCGGCCTGCGCATAGGCCGCGCCCTTGCCGAGGATGATCAGCGGCTTCGTGGCACTCTTCAGCAGGTCGACGGCACGCTGCACCGCGTCCGGCGCGGGAATCTGGCGCGGCGCCGCATCCACGACCTTGATGAGCGAGTTCCTGCCGGCGATTGCGTCCATCGCCTGCGGGAACAGCTTGGCGGGCAGGTCGAGGTACACGCCACCGGGGCGACCCGATAGGGCGGCTCGGATCGCGCGCGCCACGCCGACGCCGATGTCCTCGGCGTGCAGCACGCGGAACGCCGCCTTGCACAGCGGCTTCGCGATCGCGAGCTGGTCCATTTCCTCGTAATCGCCCTGCTGCAGGTCGACGATCTCGCGCTCCGAGGAGCCACTGATGAGGATCATCGGAAAGCAGTTGACCGTCGCATGCGTGAGCGCGGTGACGCCGTTGAGAAAGCCCGGCGCGGACACGGTCAGGCAGATGCCGGGCTTCTTCGTGAGGAAGCCCGCGATCGATGCCGCATACCCGGCGTTCTGTTCGTGGCGGAACGAGATCACGCGCAGGCCGTTCTTCTGCATGCGGCGCGTGAGATCGGTGATCGGGATGCCCGGCAGCCCGAAGATCGTGTCGATGCCGTTCAGCTTCAGCGCGTCGATGACGAGCTGAAAGCCGTCGGTCTCCTGCGCCTCGCGATTGATCTCGACGTTGTCGGCTTTCGGCGGGTCGCCGGCCGTTGCAACGCCGGTCGCCGGTCTTGCGATTCCAATTGCATCATGTGCCATGACTTGCTCCGCTCGTGACATCGTCGGGCATTACCGAATTCGCCTCGGATGCGGGCCCGCGCCGTCCCGACGATGAGGGGCGGCGCGGGCAACTGCAAGCTATCCGGCGACGGACTTCTGCGCAACGAGCGCGGCGTCACCCATGGTCTGCTGCCGCGCGCGCATCGGGCGCAGCACAAAGAGCGCGAGCGCTACCACGACAAAGTTGGCGATCGCGGTCACCACAAAGACCGAATGCCAGCTGCCCGTCGCGTCTTTCAATACGTTCGCAAGCGGCACCAGAAAGGCAGACGTTCCCTTTGCCGTATAAAGAAGGCTGGTATTCACGGTCGCGAACTTGGGACCGAACGTATCGGTGCATGTGGACGGAAACAGGCTGAATATTTCACCCCAGGTGAAGAAGATGAGCCCGGCGAACAGCACGAACAGCCACGGATTCGTGCCGAGCGCGCCTAGCAGCCAATAGGCAATGCCGCCAAGACCAAAGGCGAGCGCCATGGTGGGCTCGCGTCCTATCTTGTCCGAGATCCAGCCAAAAAATGGCCGGGCCATCCCGTTCATGACGTTGTCGACGATCAGCGCCACCGTAAGCGTGGAAGCCCCCAGGAACAGCACTTCGTTGGAAATGCCGTAGTTCTTTGCGATGACGGCAATCTGCGCAGTGGCCATCAACCCGCTCGCCGAAATCATCACGAACATCAGGTACAACAGCCAAAAGGTCGGCGTCGCGAGCATCTCGAGTGGCGCGAAACTCCTGGCGGACTGCAGTACGCGCGCCGAAGACACGGCAACTCGCGCCTCACCAGGCAACGGGCCGCGCAGGAACCAGGCGACCAGAAACACGACGCCGCCTTGGACCAGTCCGAACCAGAAGAACGTCGCTTCGTAACCGGACGACCCGATCATCATGCGCATCGGGATCACAGAGAGCGCCGAGCCCGCACCGTAACCCGCCGCGGTCAATCCGACCGCGAGTCCGCGGCGATCGGCGAACCACTTGACGGCGTTGCCGACGCAAACCGAATAGACCGCGCCGCCACCGACACCGGAAATGGCCGCACCGACATAGAGCATCGTAAGCGTCTCGGCATAGGAATTGACGATCCAGCCGAGCGCGACGAAGAGGCCGCCGATGGCGACGACCAATCGTGGTCCCCGGTGAGGACCGAGCCGATCGGCAATCCAGCCCTCGATCGGCGTGAGCCATGTCTCGAGCGCTATGAAGATGCTGAACGCGACCTGGATGCCGGCAACGTCCCAGGAGTGCTTCTGGGCCATCGGGGATACGAACAGCGTCCATCCGTATTGCAGGTTGGCGATCAGCACCATGCAAATGATGCCAATGATGAGCTGCGCCCACCGGTTGGTGGACGAGCTGCCGGCCTTCGGTGCACCGATTGTCGTCGTGTCTGCCATAGTCTCCTCCAGAGTCTTTCTGCGCGCCGTTCGGCGCTGATTTTGTGGTTCCACTTCTTACTGCTCGACGACCGCCCAATCGGGCGACTCAGACGAGTTGCTTCCAGTCGGGCCCGGAATCCTGATGTCGGGCCCGGAAAACCTGACGAAGCAAAGGGTCGAAGGCAATGACGCCAGGCTTGGCCGCGGCTCCTCGACGAATTCCCATCCCTGCGAAGTCGCAATCGATTGTTACAACGGAGTCGCTCTCGTATGTTGGCGCCCCGATCGGGACGAGAACCCAATCGACTACCGGCACCGTGGGAAATTCCCGATCATCGAGGCGCTTCCGCAGCGGGAATGACCCGGATAGATCCCTCCGACTCCTCCTGCGCGCACTGGCCGCCGGCAATCAGGATGATGCGATTGCCCACGTCCGCAACCTTTTGGATTATTCTTGACTTTCGCGTAACGTATTTCGTATATCAGACAAAGTCAATGCCATTTTTGGTCGTCTTCGGTGCCGCTGGGACCATTGCTCGGCCCGGACGGCGACGCTGGCCATGCTCGGTCGTGTCGACCGTCCACGGCGAATGAAATGAAAGTCTGCGTCTTCGGCGCAGGCGCCATTGGAGGGTACTTGGCCGTTCAGCTCTCCCGCGCCGGCATCGACACCAGCGTCGTCGCCCGTGGACGGCATCTTGCGGCGATGCGCGAACGAGGAATTCGACTGCAGGTCGGAGGCGAGGAGCACACGGCGTTGCTGCCGTGCACTGACCGGCCAGCCGAACTCGGTCGACAGGATTACGTCATCATCACACTGAAGGCGCACCAGATCCCGCTGGCCGTGGACTCGATCGTGCCATTGCTCGGACCGGATACGACCATCGTCACCGCGAGCAATGGACTGCCCTACTGGTTCTTCGAGGTGGGCGACGTCCCCTGTCGTGGGGCGACGCTCGAGAACATCGATCCCGGCGGACTTCAGCGTTCGCGCCTCGATCCTGAGCGGGCGCTCGGGTGCGTCGTCTTCCCGGCGACGGTGCTGGTGTCCCCAGGGGTCATCCGGCACGACCATGGCGCGAAGCTGCCGGTCGGCGAGCCGACGGGTGTGCGCAGCGACCGCGTCGATCGTCTGCACGATATGCTCGAGGCCGCCGGGTTCGATGCGCCTGTGCGGGCGGACATCCGCGACGAAATCTGGCTCAAGCTCTGGGGCAACCTCTGCTTCAATCCTGTCAGCGCACTGACGACGGCGACCATCGACGTCGTCGCCGCCGACAAGGGCACGCGTGAGGTATGCCGCAGCATGATGGCGGAGGCGCAGGCGATTGGCGACAGGCTTGGCCTGCGCCTCCGCGTCGACGCCGAACGGCGGCTTGCCGGCGCGGCCGCGCTGGGCCCGCACAAGATGTCGATGCTGCAGGACCTGGAGAGCGGACGCTCCATGGAGATCGGCCCGCTCGTCGGCATTGTGCAGGAGCTCGGGCGCATCACGAATGTACCGACACCTGCCATCGATATCGTGCTCGCGCTCGTCAATTTGCGCGCGCGCTCGGCCGAGCCCGTGCGTTGATGCCATTTCCAGTTTCGCATTGCCACTTCCATGACTACGAACACTGCCGCTCCTCCCCGACCCAGCCCTTTTGTGCTTCGCCCCGTAAGCACGAGCATCAGCTTCCGCGACCAGGCCTACGCTGCGATCAAGCAGGCAATTCTCGACGCGGACATCTATGCCACAGGCGAGGAAATCCGGCTCGACGACAAGCAGCTTTCGCAGTCGCTCGGCGTTTCGCGCACGCCGATCCGGGAGGCGATTTCGCTGCTCGAGCAGGAGGGCTACGTGCGCTCCGTTCCACGGCGGGGCATCTTCATCGTTCGCAAGACGAAGCGCGAGATCGTTGAAATGATCGAAATGTGGGCGGCGCTCGAAAGCATGGCGGCGCGGATCGCCACGGCGAGCGCATCCGACGCGGACATCGCGAAGCTTCGACACATGTTCGACGAGTTCCTCAATTCGGCGCCGACCGAGCATATTCACGAGTATTCCGAAGCCAACATCGCGTTCCACCAGGCAATCATGCGGCTTTCCGGCTCGCACCTGATGGGCAAGACGATCGGCAACCTGTTTCTGCACGTCCGGGCGATCCGTCGCCTGACGATATCGCAACGCGATCGCGCGGAGCGCTCGATTGCCGATCACATGCGAATCATCGAGGCGCTGGAACGGCGAGAAACCGAGCTGGCGGAACGCCTCGTCCGCCAACACTCGCTCGACCTCGCGGCGCACGTGGAAAAGTACTGCGACTTTCTCGATTGAGGCCGCGAGGGCGCCGCGCCGGGAACGATGCGGCGACGGACGTCTCCAACGAACAGGAACCCGCATGGCGCAGCAGTCCGTAGTCGACGTCTCGAAGCTTTCCCGCCCGCGGAAGGTGCGCACTCAGCCCAAGGGGCGCGCGGTCGACCCGCAGGCGCTCTCGGACGTGCGCGCGCTCCTCGGCGACGCCCCGCGGCGGCGCGACCTCCTGATCGAGTTTCTGCACCGCATCCAGGATCGCTTCGGCCACATCGCGGCAGCGCACATCGTGGCGCTCGCGCAGGAGATGCGCCTCGCGATGACCGAGGTGTACGAGGTCGCGACGTTCTATCACCACTTCGACGTCGTGACGGACGGCGAGACGCCGCCGCCCGCAATCACGGTGCGCGTGTGCGAAACGCTGTCGTGCCAGCTTGCCGGCGCCGACGCGCTGCGTGTCGCTGCCGCAAAGGCATGCGGACCCGGCGTACGCGTCATCGGCGCACCCTGCATCGGCCGCTGCGAGCACGCGCCCGCGGCGGTCGTCGGGCGCAACACGATCGACCGCGCGACGCCTGAGGCCATCGCCGCCGCGGTGACGGCCGGCGATGTCGAGCCGGAGATTCCGCCGCACATCGGCTTCGCGGCGTACAGGAAGCACGACGGCTACCGCGTGTTTGCATCCTGCGTTTCCGGCGAGCGCGACGTCGAGACCGTGATCGCGGCGCTCGAGCACTCCGGGTTGCGCGGCCTCGGCGGCGCCGGGTTTCCGGCGGGACGCAAATGGCGGATCGTCCGCGCCGAGCCCGCGCCGCGGCTCATGGCGATCAACATCGACGAAGGCGAGCCCGGGACGTTCAAGGACCGTCACTACCTCGAGCGCGATCCGCATCGCTTCCTCGAGGGCGCGCTGATCGCCGCGTGGGCCGTCGGCATCGACGACGTCTACATCTATCTGCGCGACGAGTACGCTGCCTGCCGCGCAATCCTCGAAAACGCGATCGCCGAGCTCGAGGCGGATCCGCCCTGCGCGCTGCCGCGGCTGCACCTGCGCCGCGGCGCAGGTGCCTACATCTGCGGCGAGGAGTCGGCGATGATCGAGTCGATCGAAGGCAAGCGCGGGATGCCGCGGCTGCGCCCGCCGTACGTCGCGCAGGTAGGCCTCTTCGGCCGCCCGACGCTCGAGCACAATATGGAGACGCTCTACTGGATTCGGGTGATCCTGGAGAAGGGCGCCGCATCGTTCGCGAGCCACGGCCGCCACGGCCGCAAGGGCCTGCGCTCGTTCTCCGTGTCGGGGCGCGTGGCGAAGCCGGGCGTGCACCTCGCGCCGGCCGGCATCACGGTGCGCGAGCTCATCAGTGAGCACTGCGGCGGCATGCTGCCGGGCCACGAGTTCTACGGATACCTCCCCGGCGGCGCGTCGGGAGGAATTCTGCCGGCATCGCTCGGCGACATTCCGCTCGATTTCGACACGCTGCAGCCGCACGGCTCGTTCATCGGTTCGGCGGCGGTGATCGTGCTGTCGCAGCACGATCGGGCGCGCGATGCGGCGCTCAATCTGATGCGCTTCTTCGCCGACGAGTCCTGCGGCCAGTGCACGCCGTGCCGCGTCGGCACGGAGAAGGCGGTCGGCCTCCTCGGCAAGCCGAAGTGGGACGTGCCGCTGTTGACCGAGCTCGGCCAGGCGATGACCGACGCGTCGATCTGCGGTCTCGGCCAGGCGGCGGCCAATCCGGTCACATCGGTGATCAGATATTTCCCGGACGAGCTCGAATGAGCGAGGCGGGCAAAGGCACGGACGCCTGCGCGAGCAGGGCGAAGCCAAGGCCCGAAGGGCGCGCCTGCAAGCGCGGGCGGTGCGCGACGCGCAAACCGTTCGATTGTGTCGACCGCTCGATGAGCGCACATCGAAGGGCGCGTCGCCGAGCGATTGGGCTCGGCCGACGACTCTCCAGTGTCGCATGCGTGGACGGTGCGGAAGGCCGCGAAACGACCCGCGCAATCGCCAGAAGGGTTTCCATTTGCAGGCAACGACCGGAGGTCGCGCCATGAGCGTCCCCTTGGAAGTCCCGCAGGACGTCGGCACGATCCGGTTCACGCTGGATGGCCGCGAGATGGCGGCGATGACCGGTGAAACGATCATCGAGACGGCAGCGCGACACGGCGTCGAGATTCCCCATCTCTGCTACACGCCGGGCATGCGACCGGACGGCAACTGCCGCGCCTGCGTCGTCGAGATCAAGGGCGAACGGGTGCTGGCGCCGTCGTGCTGCCGTGCGCCGACGGCCGGGATGGAAGTGCAGAGCACCAGCCCGCGCGCGCGACTCGCGCAGAAAATCGTCGTCGAGATGCTCGTTGCCGACGTGCCGGAACGCGTCTACAAGCCCGATTCGGAGCTCGAGCAGTGGCGACGCGCACTCGGCATCGGCAAGCCGCGCTTCGCCGCACGCACGCAGCCCGCCGCCGACCTCTCGCACCCGGCGATGGCGGTCAATCTCGATGCCTGCATTCAGTGCACACGCTGCGTGCGCGCGTGCCGCGAGGTGCAGGTCAATGACGTGATCGGCTACGCATTTCGGGGCGCGGATTCGAAGATCGTGTTCGACCTCGACGACCCGATGGGCGCGTCGACCTGTGTTGCCTGCGGCGAATGCGTGCAGGCCTGCCCGACCGGTGCGCTCGCACCGGCGCACGACGCGTACGCCATCGCGCCGGACAGAACGGTCGAATCCGTGTGCCCGTACTGCGGCGTGGGCTGCCAGTTGACCTACCACGTAAAGGACAACGCGATCGTCCGCGTCGCCGGCCGCGACGGGCCGGCCAACCACGACCGGCTGTGCGTGAAGGGCCGCTTCGGCTTCGACTACGTTGCCCATCCGCAGCGGCTCACGAAGCCTTTGATCCGGAAGCCGGGTTTTCCGAAGACCGCCGAGTTCATTGTCGATCCCGCGAACCCGCTTTCTGCATTCCGCGAGGCGGCCTGGGACGAGGCGCTCGATCTTGCCGGCGGCGCGCTTGCACGAATCCGCGACGCGCACGGGCCGAGCGCGCTTGCGGGCTTCGGCTCGGCGAAATGCTCGAACGAGGAGGCGTACCTCTTCCAGAAGCTCGTGCGCACGGGCTTCGGGTCCAACAACGTCGATCACTGCACGCGGCTCTGTCACGCGTCGAGCGTCGCGGCACTGCTCGAAGGCATCGGCTCGGGCGCGGTGTCGAACCCGGTGATGGATGTGATGCAGTCCGAGGTCGTGCTGCTGATCGGCGCCAATCCGGTCGTCAACCATCCGGTCGCGGCGACGTGGATCAAGAACGCGGTGAAGCAGGGCACGCACCTGATTCTCGCCGATCCGCGCCGCTCCGAGCTCGCGCGGCATGCGAAGCATTATCTGCAGTTCAAGGCGGACACCGACGTCGCGCTGCTGAACGCGATGATGTACACGATCATCGAGGAAGGCCTCGCCGCCGAGTCGTTCATCGCCGACCGCACCAGCGGCTTCGCCGAGCTTTCCAAGAACGTCGCCGGCCACAGCCCGGAAGACATGGCGCCGATCTGCGGGATTCCCGCGGACACGATCCGCGCAGTGGCGCGGCTCTTCGCGACCTCGCGCGCGTCGATGATCCTGTGGGGAATGGGCATCTCGCAGCACACGCACGGCACCGACAACGCGCGCTGCCTCATTGCGCTGTCGATGCTGACGGGCCAGATCGGGCGGCCCGGCACCGGGCTCCATCCGCTGCGCGGCCAGAACAACGTGCAGGGCGCCTCCGACGTCGGCCTCATCCCGATGATGTATCCGGACTACCGCCGCGTCGACAACAACGACGCGCAGCGCACGTTCGAGGCGCTGTGGGGCATGGCGCTCGACCCGAAGGCCGGACTCACCGTCGTCGAGATCATGCACGCGGCGAAGGCGGGCGAGATCCGCGGCATGTACGTGATGGGCGAGAATCCGGCGATGTCGGATCCCGACGTCCACCATGCGCGCGACGCGCTCGCCACCCTCGAGATGCTGGTGGTGCAGGACATCTTCCTCACCGAGACCTGCTATCTCGCCGACGTGATCCTTCCCGCGACCGCATTCCCGGAAAAGACGGGGACGTTCACCAACACCGACCGTACGGTGCAGCTCGGCCGGCAGGCGCTCGCGCCGCCCGGCGACGCGCGGCAGGATCTCGACATCGTCGTCGCGATGGCGAAGCGGCTCGGGCTCGACTGGACATACGCGCATCCACGCGATGTCTTCGCCGAAATGCGGCAGGCGATGCCGTCGATCGCAGGGATCACCTGGGAGCGCCTCGAAGAGCAGCACGCGGTGACGTATCCGTGCGAGCACGAGGGCGATCCCGGAGAGCGCGTCGTGTTCACGCGCGAGTTTCCGACGGCGACGGGACGCGCGCGCCTCGTGCCGGCACAGGTTACCTACGCGGCGGAGCGGCCCGACGCCGAATTCCCGTTCGTGCTGATCACGGGACGCCAGCTCGAGCATTGGCACACGGGCAGCATGACGCGGCGCACCGAAGTGCTGGACGCCATCGAGCCCGGCCCGGTCGCGTCGATTCATCCTGCCGATCTCGCGGCGCTGGGGGTGGTCCCCGGCGAAGCAATCACCGTTGCATCGCGGCGCGGCACGATCACGCTGCATGCGCGGGCGGACGACGGCACGCCGCGCGGCACCGTCTTCATTCCGTTCTGCTATTACGAGGCGGCGGCGAACCTGCTCACCAATCCGAAGCTCGATCCGTTCGGCAAGATTCCCGAATTCAAGTACTGCGCGGTGCGCCTGAGCGCCGGCGGCGATCTGAGCGCGCACACGGGATACGCCGCGGCGACACAGACGGTCGAGGGCTAGGCGCGCCGGAGATTACGGCAGTCGCGCTCGCCGAGCGCTCGAGCCCTGCATGTTTCGCGGAGTCGCCGCGAGCCGTGCGCGGCATCATCGCGTTGCGATTGCCGCGCCGCAATGCGGCGCCCCACTTGCGGGGACCCGCATTCTGCGAGGATAGTGTCGTGATGTGCTGCGCCTTCGTGTCGGACCCCGCGGAATCCGCAGCCCTTCGTCCGCTCGGGCCGGACGAGCGCATTGCGGCCGTTGCCGACGCGGGCAGCGTGGCGCCCGTCAATGCCGCGCTCGCAGCAGCGCGTCCGTCGCCGCACCTCGTGCGCTGGGGTATCGTGCCTCAGGAGGACGACGGCGTCGTGGTCGCCCGCGCGACGATCGGCGGCGCGCCGGTGCTCGTCGCTGCGCAGGACGAGCGGTTTCTCGGCGGCAGCGCGGGCGCGAACCACGCCACGGCGCTGCACGGTCTCTTCCGCGTTGCGCTCACCGAGCGGCCGGCCGCCGTGCTGCTGCTCTGCGCGTCCGGCGGCGTGCGCCTGCACGAAGCGAATCCTGCCGAGCTCGCACTGGCACGCGCGCTCGCGGCGCTGCTCGACCTGCGCGCCGCGGGAGTGCGCGTGCTGGCGCTGTGCGTCGGCGACGTCTTCGGCGGCGCCGCCGTGCTTGCGTGCGCCGCGGACCGCATCGCGCTCGTTCCCGCCGCGCGGCTCGGAGTGTCCGGTCCGAAGGTGATCGAGGAGATCCACGGCAAGTCGGAACTCGACGCCGGTGATCGCGCCGCCGTCGATGTGCTCTTCGGCGCACCGGCACGCGCGGCGGCGGGCCAGGTCGAGCTGATCGCCGACGACGTAGCTGCGGCCCGCGCCTGGATTGCGCTGGGCGGCGCGAGCTCAGCACCGTTCGTCACCCGTATACGTGCGGCCCACGAAAACCTCGCGGCGCGCCTCGCGGCAACGAGTGCCTTCGACGCGCAGCGGCCGAACCGCATGTCCATCGCGCCGCCGGTGGTGCCGATTCCACGCCAGCTGTCTTCGTTCTATGCGGCGCTCGTCCCTGTGGATGGCAACGGCTGGCTCTGGCGGATGCCCGGCGAGCCCGTGTGGTTCACCCGCGCGTCCGGGCTGGGGACGCTCGGTCCGCGCGAAGCGCATGCATTCGACACGGCACTTCTCGCGCACCTCGCCGACCGTGGCGACCGTGATCGCGCGCGGCTGTTCGTCGTCAGCGATTCGGCGGGCCACGAATCGACGCGCAGCGCCGAGGCCGTCTGCATCGCGCAATATCTCGCGCAGCACGCGGCAGTGCTGGCACTGCTGCGCGCGCAGGGCGTGCGCGTCTTCGGCCTCCTCACCGGCAACGGCCGCGGCGCAGCATTCTTTGCCAACGGGCTGCAGGGCGCGAAGGTGTTCGCGCTGCCGTCGGCGCGCGTGACTGCGATGGAACCGTCCGCCATCGCACGCGTGACCGGACTGGACGCGGCCCGGCTGCGCGAGCTGACGGACGACGATCCGCTGCTCGGGACGCCCGCCCGGCATTTCGCGGCCTGGGGCGGCATCGATGCGACGCTGCCAGACCTGGCACTCGCCAGGCTCGCTGCGCTCGTCTAGTCGACCGCGGCCGGTCTCATCCCGCCGCGGCCTGCCACACTCTCGCGATGGCCTCGGCACGATCGGCGAGCAATCCCGCGGCATGTTTCATCGCATCCTCGAGCGTCGCCGGACCGGCCGTGAGCGCGAAGCATCCGGCGAAGTGACTGCCGAGCGTGCCCAGGGCTGTGTCGTCGATCGCACCCGAGAGCAGAGTGACCGGAACTGCTGCGCGCCGCGCCCGCTCAGCGACGACAAACGGTGCTTTGCGCAGAAGCGTCTGCGCGTCGGTGCGGCCTTCGCCGGTGATCGCCCAGTCCGCACCGGCGAGTGCTAAATCGAGCCCGACGACGTCGGCGATCACCTCGGCGCCGGAGCGCGGCGCACCGCCCAGCAACTGCAGCGCAAATCCCAGGCCGCCGGCGGCGCCGGCGCCGGGCTTCGTCGCGGCCTCGCGGCCGAGCGCGCGCTCGACCACGGTGGCGTAGCGCAGGAGGGTCGCGTCGAGACCGGCGAGCGCGCCGGCGGCGACGCCCTTCTGCGGTCCGAACACTGCCGTCGCACCCTGCGCGCCGCACAAAGGATTGTCGACGTCGGACATGATCGTGATGTGCGCCTGGGCGAGCGCCGGCATCAATCCCGTCGCGTCGACGCGCGCGAGCGCGGCGAGGCCCTCGGGCGTCGGCGCGATGTCACGCCCGCTCGCATCGAGAAAGCGCAGGCCGAGGGCGGCCAGCATGCCCGCGCCGCCGTCGTTCGTGCTGCTGCCGCCGAGACCGATCAGGAATCGGCCGACGCCATCATCGAGCAGTGCGCGAATGAGTTCGCCGACGCCCCGGGTCGAGCGCCGCTCTACCGTCGTCGCCGTGGCCAAAGGGTCGACCAGGCCGACGATCCTTGCGATCTCGATCACCGCCGTGCGTCCTTCCGGCGCGGAGACGATGCCGTATGCGGCGCCGACTTTCGCATCGCCGGCGCCCGACACCGCGCGCTCGCCCTGCTCGCCGCCGCGCGAGAGGATCGCGTCGAGCGTGCCGTCGCCGCCGTCCGCCATCGGGCAGGCGCGAATGTCCGCCGCGGGCCACAGGCGCCGCAGACCGCGCTCGACGGCGGCGGCCGCCTCGGGCGCGGTGAGCGAGCCCTTGAACTTGTCGGGCGCGACGACGATGACGGGCGAAGACATGAGCACCTGGGAGGGACGGAGCAACCGCGCGTCAATCGCGGTCGTCGTCCTCGCCGCGCGTCGCGCGGCCGAGGCGATCGCGCACGGCGAGCCACGCATCGTCCGCCGGCGGCGTTTCGATCAGGATCACGTCGGCATTGGCGGCGTCGAGCGTGCGCAGGTTCGCGTAGAGGTCGTGCGCGTACGCTGCCGCATCGAGGGGTGCGCCGATCCATGCGCCGGCGAAATCCACGGGGCGGCGCACGGTGCGCGCGAGGATCGCGACGTCCTCATCACGGTCGACGAGCTGGACGATCTCCGCGTGCAGCGCATCGGCAGGCGCAAGCATCGCCGGCGTTTTCGGGGCGTAGTGCGAGGCAAGCGTGCCGGAGGCACGCGGCGCCGTGCGATCCGGCGCGGCAGGAGCATGCCCGAGGACCTGCGCGAGCTCGCGCACGCCGATCGCGCCGGGACGGAGCAGCGTCGGCACACCGCCGGTCACCGCGACGATCGTCGATTCGATGCCGACCTCGCAGGCGCCGCCATCGAGAATCAGCCCAACCGAAGCGCCCAGATCGCCCGCCACGTGCGCCGCCTGCGTCGGCGAGATGCGCCCGAAGCGGTTGGCCGACGGTGCGGCGATGCCGCTGCCGAAGGCATGCAGCAGCGCGCGTGCGACCGGATGCGACGGCACGCGCAGGCCGACGCTGTCCTGTCCGCCGGTCACCACGTCGTGCACGCCTGCGGCGCGCGGCAGGATCAGCGTCAGCGGCCCGGGCCAGAACGCCGCGGCGAGGAGCCGCGCCGCGTCCGGCAGCGCGCTCGCCCAGCGCAGGACGTGCGACACGTCGGGAATATGGACGATCACCGGGTGATCGGCCGGGCGTCCCTTGGCGGCGAAGATCCGGCGCACCGCCTGCGCGTTGGCGGCATCCGCCCCGAGGCCGTAGACCGTTTCGGTCGGGAATGCGACCAGCTCCCCGGCGCGCAGCAACGCGGCGGCACGCGCAATCGCCTCGTCGGTCGGCGCTTCGGCGACGGGCGTCATCCGGCGCGCGATCCGGCTGCCGGCGCCGATGCGGGCGCGGGTGCGGGGGTCGATGGGCACGCGGAAACCCGCGGCTTCGGCATGGTCCGGGACAGGTCGTCGCTTCTGTTAAAATTGCAGCTTTTGCGCACCATGCGCGCACCGCCGGGGCACCGCGCGTGCGACGGCGCGCAGTCAAGGCAACGAGGAGCGGCAATGAGTGATTTTCTGTTCACGTCGGAATCGGTGTCGGAAGGTCATCCGGACAAGGTCGCGGACCAGATCTCCGACGCGGTGCTGGACGCGATTCTAGAGCAAGATCCCACCGGCCGCGTGGCCGCGGAGACGCTCGTGTCGACCGGCCTCGTCGTGATGAGCGGCGAGATCACGACCGCCGTCAAGCACGATTTCGCCCGCATCGCCCGCGACACGATCCGCCGGATCGGCTACAACGATCCCGAGCTTCGCTTCGATGCCGACGGCTGCGCCGTGATGGTCTGCTACGGCCGCCAGTCGCCCGACATCGCGCGCGGCGTCGATCACGCGTCCGATGAGTATCTCAACCAGGGCGCCGGCGACCAGGGGCTGATGTTCGGCTACGCCTGCGACGAGACGCCCTCGCTGATGCCCTTCCCGATCTACTACGCGCACCGGCTGGTGCAGCGGCAGAGCGAGGTGCGCAAGGACGGGCGGCTCCCATGGCTGCGCCCGGACGCGAAGTCGCAGGTCACGGTGCGCTACGTCGACGGCAAGCCGGTCGCGATCGACACCGTGGTGCTCTCGACGCAGCATCACCCCAGCATGAACGACAGGCAGAAGGCGCTCCACGAAGCGGTGATCGAGGAGATCGTGCGTCCGGTGCTGCCGGCGGCCATGCTTTCCGGCACCAAGTTCCTCGTGAATCCCACGGGCCGCTTCGAGATCGGCGGACCGCACGGCGACGCCGGCCTCACCGGCCGCAAGATCATCGTCGACACGTACGGCGGCGCCGCGCCGCACGGCGGCGGCGCGTTCTCGGGCAAGGATCCGTCGAAGGTCGACCGCTCGGCCGCGTACGCCGCGCGCTACGTCGCGAAGAACATCGTCGCGGCGGGCATCGCCACGCAGTGCCAGGTGCAGCTCTCCTACGCGATCGGCGTCGCGCATCCGATCAACGTGACCGTCTACACCGAAGGCACGGGCAGGATCGCCGACGAGAAGATCGCCGAGATCGTGAAGGCCAATTTCGACCTGCGTCCCAAGGGCATCATCCAGATGCTCGACCTGCTTCGGCCGATCTACTGCAAGACCGCGGCGTACGGGCATTTCGGCCGCGAAGAGCCGGAATTCACCTGGGAGGCGATCGACCGGGTCGATGCGCTGCGCGCTGCCGCGGGCCTTTAGACCGGCGCGCAACCCGATGCCCCGCACCGAGATCGCGCCCTTCGCCCGGCGTCTCGCGTCGCGCTGGCGGCAGGACTGCTGGACCGGCCTCGTCGTGCGCGTGATCGCCGCCGCCCTGCGCGACGACAACGGCACGCGCGTGCGCACGCCGGATCATTTTCTCGGCGCTGCGTGGGCGCCCGCGACGGCGGCGCCGTCGCGCTGGCCGGAGGTGGTGGTGATCGGCTCGCCCGCCGCCGACAACGCGCTCGCCGAGCTGTTCGTGCACCTTCCGGCGGACGCGCGCGTGTTTCTCGCGGGCATCGACGACGTGGACGCGGCGCTCGCCGCACGCATCCTGCTCGCCGCGGACCGCAATCTGGAGCGCTATCAGCGCGACGCGCTGGACGCATTCGTGGCCGCCGAGCGCGCCCGCGTCGATGCGGCGATCGTCGCGCACTACACGGACCGCGATCCGGCCTTCGCGCGCTTTCGCGACGGGCTGCTCGGCCGCTGAAGCGCAGCGTCTCACCGGAATAGCCCGTGCATCTCTTCGACCCCATCGCGCTGCGCGCGCTCACGCTGCCGAACCGCATCGTCGTCTCGCCGATGTGCCAGTACTCGGCCGACGACGGCTGCGCGACCGACTGGCACCTCATCCACTGGGGCCAGATGCTGCTGTCCGGCGCAGGCATGATGACGATCGAGGCCACCGCGGTGACGGCCGACGGCCGCATCACGCCGGGATGCCTCGGCTTGTACGACGACGCCACAGAACGTGCTCTGCGCGACCGGCTTTCGCGCGCGCGCCGGCAGGCGCCGCCGACGGCGGTCGCCCTGCAGCTCGCGCATGCCGGACGAAAGGCCTCGTCGCAGCGACCTTGGGACGGTGGCGCGCTGATTCCGCCGTCCGCCGGCGGCTGGACGCCGGTCGCCCCGTCGGCGATTCCGCACGCCTCGGGCGAAGCGCCTCCATCCGCCCTCGACGCGACGGGTCTCCGTGACGTGAAGAACGCATTCGTCGCCGCCGCGAAGCGTGCGCAGGCGATCGGCATCGATGCGCTCGAGCTCCATCTCGCGCACGGCTATCTGCTGCACGAGTTCCTGTCGCCGCTGTCGAACCTGCGCGGCGATGCGTACGGCGGCAGCCGCGCCGGGCGGATGCGCTTTCCGCTGGAAGTCTTTGACGCGGTCCGCGCCGCGTGGCCGCAGACGCGCCCGCTCGGCGCGCGCATTTCCGCGACCGACTGGATGGACGGCGGCTGGACGCTGGAGGATTCGATCGCGCTCGCGCAGGAACTGAATTCGCGCGGCTGCGACTGGATCGACGTGTCGAGCGCCGGCATCTCGCCTCTGCAGAAGATCACCGCGACCGGTCCCGGCGTGCACGTGCCGTTCGCACGCGCGATCCGGAGCGCCACCGGGATCACGACGATGGCGGTCGGACTCATCACCGATCCGAAGCACGCCGAAGCGATCGTCGCCGGGGGCGACGCGGACATGGTCGCGATGGCGCGGGCGTTCCTGCGCGATCCGCGCTGGCCCTGGCGCGCGGCGGCCCTGCTCGGCGCGACGGTGCACGGCACGCCGCAGTACTGGCGCGCGCTGACGAAGGAAAACGCCGGGATCTTCGGCGAATTGCGCACCGGCCAGCGCTGAGCTCTCCAACTGCTTCTTTCGGAAGCAAATTTCTGGTATGCTTGTCAGTTCTTTGCGCGTCACGCGCTTCACCGATCGACAGAACGAAGGGAGGCTTCCATGGCCGAACGTTCCCGCACCCGCCGCAACACCCTCGAGCGCCGCTGCCTGGGCAAGGCCTACAAGCGTCTCTTTGCAGGCTCGACCAAGGGCATTTTCAAGATGCTCGAGAAAATCAAGAAGGCCTAAGGAAACCGAGCGCCTTCCGCACGGCGCATTGCGCGCCGACTCCATGCCAAAGGGCCGCCATGCGCGGCCCTTTGCTTTTCCGCCAGGACCGCGCGGTCGCCTAGCGGAACAGCAGCATGAGTCCGAAGACGAGCGCCAGGAAGGCGACGGCTCCCGCGATCGCGACCAGCGCATAGAGCGTGTAGCGGGTCTCGCTCTGGAATGCGAGCATGTCGTCCACGAGCTCGGCGACCTGCTCCTGCGTCGCCGTCGGCGGTGCCGGCGCCTGCTCCGACAGCACCGGAATGCCGTTCTCCCGGGGCTCGCCGATCTCGATCGGCAGGATCATCGCGAAATTCGTGATCGGCAGCGTGGGAAAGCCGTCGACGTCCCAGTACTTGATGCTCTCGCCGCCACGCGCCCTGTGTGCGAGCCCGCGCGTCACGCGCGCCGTCACGCGCTCGCCCGCGTCGACGAACATCTTGTTCGGAAGCCGGCCCGACAGCGCCACGCGGAGCAGCGGCTCGAACTTGTCGGCCGCCATCCCGAGGTTGACCTGGAATTTCGCCGGCGCGCGGTCCGCGCCGCGCCCGGACTCGGCGATGTAGATGAGCGCGCCGATCGCTCCGTTGGCGGGCGCGCCGTCGGGCTTGCGCTCGCGGATCCGCAGCACGCCTGCCATCGCCTCGAGCCGGTCACCCGACGACAGCTCGACCTTATCGCTGCGCGCGAGCACGACCTTCATCACCAGGACGGTGTCCTTGCCATTCTCGATGACGAGCCGCGCCTTGGTCGGCGCCAGGCTGACGAGCGGCATCGGCTAGAACCCCCCGAACGTGTGCTTGCGTTCATCCGCGGCGAGCGGCGACGCAGCGCTCATTCCGCACGATTCTTATGCCTGCCGGCGACAGGACACGAATGGGCGAACGGCGATCCGGCAAATCATAGCGAACCTCGACGCGGATTCGGGACTCGAAGCCCGTGGCGGGAACATTTTTTTGCAATGTCCGACGCTCGCAATGCGATGTTGTAGTCCACGGAATGGGCGATTGGGTTATCGTAGGTCCGACTCGCGCGCATTCCGGGACCTGCGGCCGAAGCGGATCCTGCTGGCTCTATACCCTTGAGCACTCGCATTCCCGCCGCGGCCAAGACTCCGGCACCCGGCCGAATGCCGCATCTGTTCGCCACACATCGATCGCCGCCGTGACCTCACCCATCGATGCGAATTCGACCGAGCCCACTGTCGCGGCGGTGGTGCGCCTGCAGACCGGTCTCCCCTGGTCGCGCTCGCGCCGGCTCTGCGTCGAGGGGCGGGTCACGCTCGACGGCGAGCGCTGCCTCGATCCGGCCGCGCGTGTTGCGCCGGGCAGCGTGGTGGTCGTCGACGCGTCGGCGCCGAGACGACACGCCGGTCCGCTCGCCGATAACGCGATCGTGCATTGCGACCGCGATGTTGTGATCATCGACAAGCCGGCCGGCCTCCTGAGCGTCCCCGACGACACGGGGAACCGGGAGACCGCTGCGGATTGCACGCGCACGCTGCTGCGCCGCCGCGGCGGATATGGCGACGATGTCGCGCTCGGCGTCGTGCAACGGCTCGATCGGGACACGAGCGGCCTGATGGTGTTCACACGGACGGCCCTCGCGAAACGCGCATTGGCGGAGCAGTTCCGCGCGCACACGATCGAGCGCGTCTACCATGCGATCGCGCACGGCATTGTCGCCGCCGCGCGAGTCGAGAGCCTGATCGTGCCGGATCGCGGCGACGGCATCCGCGGCTCGCAGGGACATTTCCGGGGTGGCGGCGGCGCACCGGGCGACGCGAAGCGTTCCGTGACGGACGTCCGCCCGATCGCAGCGCTTGCCGGCGCGACGCTGGTCGAATGCCGTCTCGAAACGGGGCGCCAGCACCAGATCCGAATTCACCTGTCCGAGCTCGGCCATCCGCTGGTCGGCGAACGCGTCTACATGCGCGACCACCGCGGACCCAGGATCGACGCGGGGCGTCCGATGCTGCATGCACGAACCCTCGGCTTCCTGCATCCGCGCACCGGCAAGCCGTTGTGGTTCGAATGCGAGGCACCGGATGACTTTCGCGCGATGGTCGCGGAACTGCGGCCGGTCGGGAACTGACCGGATCCGGGCGCCCGCCGATGCAGCGGCGCGCCGGGATTGGGTAGACTTGCCTTCATCCCGAATGCAGCCATGCCCTTCGCCTACTACGCCAAGCTCTCTCCCGGCCGCCAGCGCATTTACCGCAAGAGCGATGCGATCGAATCGCTCGCCCTGCCTCCCGGGGTCGCGACCGGCGCGATCGTCGCGCGTGTGCGCGACGGCCTCGTGCGCGACGATCGGGCGGCGGTCCAGCGCGCCTGCCAGGAGCTGGCCGACGTGCTGACCGCGGGCTACCGCGTGCCGAAGCTCCGCATCAAGGTGCTGGCGAAGCGGCCGTCCGGCGATTACGGCGAGCTGCACGGCCTCTACGAGCCCGAGGAGGGCGCGACCCCCGCGACGATTTCGGTCTGGATGCGCACTGCGGCGAAGAAGCAGGTCGTCGCCTTCAAGACCTTCCTGCGCACGCTGGTGCACGAGGTCTGCCATCACCTCGACTACGATCTCTTCAAGCTCGAGGAGACCTTTCACACCGAGGGTTTCTACAAGCGCGAGTCGACGCTGTCGGCGGCGCTGCTCGCGCAGGAAGCGGCGCTGGTCGAGCCGCAGGGCAAGCTGTTCTGACCGGGAGGCGCCTCGCTCAGGGCGCCGCGGACACGAGCGTCGACGCGTCCCAGCCGCCGCCCAGCGCCTTGATGAGCCCGACGCTCGCCGTGAGGCGCCGCCCGAGGATGTCGAGCGCGGTGCGCTCGCTGGTCAGCGCCGCGGCCTGCAGCACGACGACGGTGAGATAGGTCGTCGTCCCGGCCCTGTACTGATTTTGCGCGATCGTCACTGATTCGCGCGCGGCCTTGACCGCGGCGTCCTGCAGCACGGCCTCGCGCGCGAGAATCGAGAGCGCGGCGAGATTGTCCTCGACGTCCTGGAAGCCGGTCAGCACGGTGTTGCGGTAGTTGGCGACCGTCTCGTCGTAGGTGGCGATTGCCTGTTCCTTCTGCGCCTGCCGCAGTCCGGCGTCGAAGATCGCCTGCGCGATCGACGGGCCGATCGACCAGTACCTCGCCGGCAGGCTCAGCAGGCTCCCGATCGCGGAGCTCTGCACGCCGCCGGTCGCGCCGAGCGTCAGCGCCGGATAGAACGCGGCCTGCGCGACGCCGATTTCGGCATTGGCGCTCGCCGTGCGGCGCTCCGCGCCCGCGATGTCGGGCCGGCGCTCGAGGAGCTCCGACGGCACCGTGACCGGCGTCTGCGGAAACACGGCGACGAGCGGCTTCGTCGTGATCGCGAGCTCGGCGGGCGGCTTGCCGATCAGCACCGCGATCGCGTGCTCGAGCTGGGCGCGCTGGATCATCGCGTCCTGCTCCTGTGCCTGCGTCGACGCGAGCTGTGCCTCGGCCTGCGCGACGTCGCCGCGGGTGACGATGCCGGCGGCGTACTGGTTGCGCGTCAGCGTCAGCGAGCGCTCGTAGCCCGCGGCGGTGTCGTGCAGCAGCGCGATCTCGGCATCCTGCACGCGCAGCAGCAGGTAGTCCTGCGCCAGCAGCGCCTGCATGGAAAGCTGCGCCGCCGCGAGATCGGCGGCGCTCGCCTGCGCCGACGTCTCGCTCGCCTCGATGCCGCGGCGGATGCGTCCCCAAAGATCGATTTCCCAGGAAAGATCGAGTGCCGCGTTGTAGCTGTTGGAGGCGCCGGTTCCCGTGGAAGCGCCCTGCGTCGTCGTGGCACCCGTGCGCGACGTGCGCAGCGCCGACGCGTTGAGATTGATCGACGGAAAGAGTCCCGTGCGCGCCGCCGCGGTCGCCGCCTGCGCCTCGCGCACGCGCGCCGCCGCCGCCTGCACGGTCTGGTTGGAAACGTTGACTTCGCTCACGAGCCTGTCGAGGTCTGGGTCGGAGAAGGCTTCCCACCACGGGCCCTTGGGAGCGTTGTCGCGCGGCGCGGCGACCTTCCAGCCCTGTGCCTCCTTGAACGTCGCGGAGGTCGGTGCGGCCGGACGCACGTAATCCGGCCCCACCATGCAGCCGGCGAGCATCGCCGTCGCGGCGATCATGCAGATCCCGCGCAGAGCGTGCAAGGAGTTGTCGGTGCTTGTCATCGCGTCCTTCGTGGGAGTCACCGGGCCTGCGCCACCGGCACCGGCGCATGCGCGCGACGCTCGCGTGCGCGCGTTGCCCAGAGCCGGAACCGGTCGAGATACAGATAGACGACCGGCGTCGTATAGAGTGTCAGCAGCTGACTGAAAAGGAGCCCGCCGACGATCGCGATCCCCAGCGGGCGGCGCATTTCGGCGCCGTCCCCCGCGCCCAGCGCCAGCGGCAGCGCGCCCAGCATCGCCGCCATCGTGGTCATCATGATCGGGCGAAAGCGCAGCAGGCAGGCCTCGAGGATCGCGTCGTGCGACGTCATTCCCCGCGTGCGCTCGGCGTCGAGCGCGAAGTCGATCATCATGATGGCGTTCTTCTTCACGATGCCGATCAGCAGGATGACGCCGATGAACGCGATGATCGAGAAATCGGTATTGAACAGCTTCAGCGCGAGCAACGCGCCGACCCCGGCGGAAGGCAGCGTCGACAGGATCGTGATCGGGTGCACATAGCTCTCGTAGAGCACGCCCAGCACGATGTAGACGGTCAGGACGGCGGCGAGGATCAGCCACGGCTGGCTGTTGAGGGATGCCTGGAACGCGCGAGCGCTGCCCTGGAAGCTGCCGTGCACGGAATCGGGCACGCCGAGCCGCAGCATCGCGTCGTCGATCGCCCGCGTCGCCTGCGACAGCGACACGTCGAGCGGAAGGTTGAACGAGATCGTCGACGCGACGAACTGGCCCTGGTGGTTGACGCCCAGCGCCGTGTTGGTCGGGGCGTAGGTGGCGAACGCAGACAGCGGCACCTGGGCGCCGGCCGGCGTGCTCACATAGACGGTCTTCAGCGTTTCCGGCGCCTGCCAGTACTCGGGGGAGGCCTCCATCACCACGTGATACTGGTTGAGCTGCGCGTAGATCGTCGACACC
>Ga0265331_10000225_pt1 | contig 67906 bp, 64 predicted proteins | sample 41923metaG_FD_202088 | JGI IMG/M metagenome (GOLD analysis project Ga0265331, IMG submission 202088) | Rhizosphere microbial communities from Carex aquatilis grown in University of Washington, Seatle, WA, United States - 4-19-23 metaG | ecosystem: Host-associated > Plants > Roots > Rhizosphere... | reverse complement strand
ATCGTCACGCGCTGCTCGCCGCTCACTTCTTCCACCATCTCCAGCGCAGCCGCGCCTTCCGCCGTTCCCGTCGCTTTCGTCAACCGCGTCTTCACGATCAACCCGTTGCGGTTTTCCATCAGCGCGTCGTCGCCCTCGGCCACCGTTTCGACCAGCGCCTCGTGCGCGGCCTTGGCAGCATCGGCCATGTCGGCGGGGATGTCCTCGATCCGGGGCTTGCCGTCGCCATCGGGCGTATAGAGGTGCGCCTTCATGGTGATCAGGTCCACCACGCCGCGAAACTGCTTTTCCGCGCCGATGGGCAATTGCACAGGCACGGCATTGCGCCCGAAAACGTGCGTGATAGACTCCATCGCGCGTTCGAAATCGGCCAGCTCGCGGTCCATCCAGTTGATGACGAACGCGCGCGGCAAATCGTACTCGATGGCGTAGTCCCACACCTTCTCGGTCACCACCTGGACTCCGGCCACCGCGTCCACCACGATCAGCGCCGCGTCCGCCGCCACCAGCGACGCGCGCGTATCGTTGATAAACGTGCTGTAGCCGGGAGTATCCAGGAAATTGATTTTGATTTTTTCACTTTGGCCCGAGCCCGCCCATTCGGCGAACGCAAGACCGGTATGAATCGTGATTTTCCGTGCGATCTCCTCTTCGTCCCAGTCGGTAACCGTGGTTCCTTCGACGACCTTTCCCAGCCGGGTGGTCATCCCCGCGGTAAACAGTAACGACGACACCAGCTGGGTTTTCCCCGTGTCGCCGTGGCCGGCAATGCCCACATTGCATATAGACTGCGTTGCATAGGCTTTCATGTCGCTACCCCCTGAGCGCCGCGGCCAAATTCGGGAAGGGGTCGTGGCGTAGTTTTTCGTTTGAGGAAGGACGGAGGAGCCTGGCGGCCTCCGTTGGGCGGATGCTAGCACGGCCCAGCTTGGGCGGCAATCGGCGATCTGTTGTACCTGGTCTCTGTTACCCGGAGCGGATGCCTCGGGTCAGAGGCAAGGCGTCTCTTTCAATTGTTCGATACCAGTTTTATGTGCCCTGGATTGCCGAAAGTGGATATCCATTGACGATATGCCAGAACTAGCATATTCTGCGGGAGTGGCATCGCCCTCGGCCAAGCCGGTCGTCTGGATGGGCAATTCCCTCGAACGGCTGAGGGAGTTTCCGGAACCGGTCCGCGAGGAGTTGGGTTACGCGGTTTACAAGGCACAGATAGGCGAAAAGCACCCCAACGCCAAACCGATGAAAGGTTTTGGCTCGGGTGTTCTGGAGGTTGTGTCGGCTCATAGAGGAGACACATTCCGAGCGGTTTACACTGTTCGCCTCGCGGAGAAAATCTATGTACTCCACGCCTTCCAGAAGAAATCGAAGAAGGGTATCGCGACTCCGAAACCTGAAATGGATTTGCTGAGACAGCGACTCAAGCGGGCGATGGAATTGCATGCCCAAGAGGAAGATTGAAATGAGCAAGAAACAGGATTACATCAAGAGCAGCGGAAACATTTTTGCAGATCTAAAACTCCCGCAACCCGAAGAGGCTCTGGCAAAAGCTGAACTCACGCAGAAGATTGGCTCGATCATCGAGCAGCGGCGACTCACGCAAGCGCAGGCGGCTGCAATCCTCGGCGTGGACCAGCCCAAAATCTCCGCCCTTAAGCGCGGACGCCTTTCCGGTTTCTCTCTGGAGCGTATGGTGCGTTTTCTGATTCTGCTCGGCAGGGATGTTGAAATTGTGGTGAAAGCTCGACCGCGATCACGCAGTCAGGCGCGATTGCTGGTCGCCTAGTAGTAAAGATTTGGATGGGTCATTTACAGGAAATCCTCATCTCGCAAGTGCGAACGCTACCTCAATAGGCAGGATTACTGGGACGGGAACGCCTTTAGGACCAACGGCCGGTTTGAACCGCCAAGTGCGCACTACTGTGATCGCTGCTTCGGCAAGGTCCGGTCGTGGGCTTTTCACGACGTCGATGTCGGTTGCCCGCCCACTAGGTTGAATGACGGCTCTTAGCAATACGGTCCCTTCCGCATGCTCCGCCTTGGCTTGCTTTGGATACTCGGGACCAGGGCAGTAGGCGCAGGCAGGATACCCGACTCCACCCGCGCCGGGATGGAATGGACTACCACCACCCACGCTCCCGGAAGAATTGTTTGATTCATCCGCCGATTGCTCGTTTGTGGAGGCTGGGGGTCCTTCGCTGACCGGGGCGGGCAGGGATTGTAAGTTTATGAATCTGATCGTGCTGTCCCACCGGAATTTACCATCGACAAACATGAAGTAGCCGATCGGGTCAACCTTGGTGTTTCGCGTGGTTTTTCGTGGTTTCCAACCCGCGGAAAAAATGTCGACCGGCCGTTGCAATGATTTGACCAGGCCCCATTCCAAACCTTCACCGGGCTCCGGCGCATCGTTCACCTTGCGCGTAGAGATTTCTCCATCTTGTTTTGCACATTGCAGGAAGGATTGTTGCATGTCCTCTTCATTCTGTCTGAGATCCCTCCCGTAAGGTCCAGCCCAACTCTCGCCCTTCTCTTCCCCAAACGTCTCCGTGAACCACACATCGTAATTGGGGATTTCCATCTCGGCGATAATTGACATCAGCCTCGTACGATTGCCCGCCCTTGCTGCAATCAAAGCGTCTTGAAGAAGCTGCTGCAGGCCCTCAGGTGAGTCTTTGAACGCATATGATGATGTCGGGGAACCGTTGGTTCCCATAGCTTCTTGGGAATGAATCAAGGGCGGAGAAAAGAACAAAGCCGCCAACAGAAGATATACATATTTTGAAGTTATCATTGTAGCTTAACATAAATTTATCAAATATCTTATGCGTATAGCAACTATCGCTTCATACCATCCCGCTCAAAACCCATAAAGCTTCGCCGGAGTATCCACCAAAATCGTCTTCCGCACCGAAGCCTCCGGCGCCCACACCGGGAGCTGATTCAGCAGCGCGCCGTCGTCGATCTGGTAGAGCGGGGCGATGTCCGTGGTTTTGCGGCCGGGAATTTGCGCCGAGTCCGGGTGGGGCCAGTCGCTGCCCCAGACGATGCGCTGCGGGTTGGCGGCGATCAGGGCTTTGGCGTAGGGGGTGACGTCGGGATAGTTCGGGGCCTGCGTGGAGCTGCGATAGGCGCCGGAAATTTTGACGTAGGCTTTGCCGGAGTGCACCAGATTGAGCAGCGTGGGGAAGCCGGTCTGATCGAGGCCCAGCGACGCCTGCGCTCCGCCGAAGTGGTCGAAGACCAGCGGCACGGGCGAGGCGGCGAACTGGTCCTTGAGGCTCTCAATGATCGAGAGGCGCGTGTAAATCTGGATGTGCCATTTGCGGGCCTTGATGCGGTCCACGGCGGCGGCAAAGCGCTGGCGGGCGATGGCCGGATCGGTCTGGCCGACGGTTTCCAGGTTGATGCGGATGCCGCGAATGCCGAGGCGGGCCATGTCGTCGAGGGCCGATTCGGGCGTCTTGTCATCGATCACGACGACGGCTCGCGCGCCGGGGCCGAGCAGCTTCATCGATTCGAGCGTGCAGGTGTTATCCGTGCCGTATACGGTAGGCTGCACGATCAGGACGCGCGGAGTGTGCAGCGCCTTATGCAGTGCGCGCATCTCCGGGACCGTTGCCGGCTCCGGCGTGTACGGGCGCGGAGTGGCAAACGTGTAGCGCTTCGGATCGCCGAAGATGTGCGTGTGGCAATCGCACGCGCCTGCCGGGACGGCGAAATTCACCGGCGTCGAGGGCTGCGCAGCCTTGGCAAAGGCCGGGGCCGGGCCGCGCACCAGCGCGGCTGCTCCGGCGGCGGCTGCTCCGATCAGAAGATCGCGTCGCGATAGCATGGGGAATCCTCCTAGTGCTCTAAGGGAAAGAAATAATGAGAGAATCTAACAGGTTTCGGGGAAAACCGGAATCCCATCAGGTCGTTTTGCCCGGGCGGTCGCTACACATCCTCGTGAATCGTCTTCAGCTTTACGACTTCCAGTTCCTTGACCCCCGCGGGAGTCTGCACCTTCACTTCGTCGCCGATGTGCTTGCCCAGGAGCGCCTTCCCAATCGGCGAAGTCGTCGAAATCAAGCCCTGCGCGGCGTCGGCCTCTTCGGCGGTCACCAGCTTGTATTCGATTTCCACCGACTTTTTCACGTCCAGCACCCAGACGCGCGAGCCGTAGCCGACGCGGTCGGCGGGGATATTGGTCAGATTCAGCATGCCGATATCGCCCATGCGCTTTTTGAGCTGGCCGATGCGCGCGGAAACGTAGCCCTGGCGTTCCTTGGCGTACTTGTACTCGGCGTTTTCCTTCAAGTCGCCGTGGGCGCGCGCTTTCATCAGCTCTTTCGGCAGCTCGACGTTCATTTCATACTCGAGCGTAGTGATTTCGTCCTGCAATTTCTGTTTTATTTTTGTGAGTGCGTCAGTCATGGCTCGTTTTCTATTGTAAATACTTCGATGCGAAAATATTTGCGCAGTCTCGATGGCCCCAGCCGTTTCGGATTTTACGTGCGAAACACCGTGAAGTCCAGCATAGCCCTTGTTATCGCTGAAATAATCGCGCGCACACGATGAGATTCTGAAAAATACGGGATATAGTTTATGCGGGAGATATCGGCGATGAGTGGATGTCCGGATTATACAGCGATGCTGGAAGTGGCGATTGCGGAGGCGCGAGTTGGACTTGCGGAGGGCGGCATTCCAATTGGTGCGGCGGTGTTCGATACCAGCGGCAAACTCATCGGCGCGGGGCACAACCGCCGCGTGCAGAACGGCGATCCTTCGACGCACGGGGAAACTGACGCGTTCCGCAACGCGGGCCGCCAGCGCAGCTATCGCAACCTGATCATGGTGACGACGCTGGCTCCGTGCTGGTATTGCAGCGGACTGGTGCGGCAATTCGGATTTCGAACGCTGGTGGTCGGCGAGAGCCGCAACTTCGCGGGAGGCCTGGATTGGCTTCGCTCGCTGGGCATTCAGGTGATCGATCTTGACTCCGCGGAGTGCGTAACTCTCCTGGCAGAGTACATCCGAGCGAATCCCGAAGTTTGGAATGAGGATATTGGAATAGATTGACGCCTGCATCGTAACCAAACCTCAAATAAAAAAACGGCGCCCCGGCCGAGTGGGGCGCCGTTTCCTTTCCGAACATCGCCTTAGAACTGAACCGAGAGCGACATCTGAATTTGCCGCGCGCTCCCGATTGTCTTTGTGACTTGCCCGAGACCGCCCGGACAGGCATAGAACGCGCCGTTTGTTGGATTCGGGCAGGAATTTGGGGTTGGACTCTGATTTATCACGGGAGTCTGGTTGAATGTCGGGTTTTGTGTAACGTTATCGATGGGAATGTCGAAACTTGGCGTATTTGTCAGGTTGAAAACATCAAAGCTGTATTTCACCGAAACTCGTTCCGTTACATTCGTTACCTTAACGATCGAGATGTCGGCGCGCCTCTGCCAGGATTGGCGGAAGATATTCCGCTGGCCCGTGGCGAAGCCTGTTTCCACCAAGTCGCCGCAAGGAACACCGTTCACTGGAGTGTTGGCGGGTGTGCCAGGACAAACTACGCCATTACCCGGACTGGGGGGCAGAAGGGGTATTTTGAAGCAGGTAGCTTCCAATGCTGGGGAATTGATATTGTTACCGATCGACCCGGTGACTGCCTGCTGCGGAGTGCAATTGCTGGTCAGCGGCAGAATGGGATTCGTGATTCCATCGTAGATGCTGTAGAACGAACTCCCGACCGCACCGGAATAGTCGATCACGCTGTAAGGCTGCCCGCTTTGAATTACTACCAGCCCCTGGATGGCCCATCCGTCTCCAACCTTGCCTTCCCAGGACTCGGCGCGGAAGAACTTAGGCAGCTCATAGTGATAATCGAAATTAATTACATGCGTACGATCGAAATCCGATGGCCCATAGCCATCGCGTATATTCAACGGGTTGTTGCCATTGTAGAAGAGGCCCAGGGCGCTCTGCTCGTCCAGTGAGTGCGAGTACGTGTAGGACACGCCCGCCGAAAGCCCGTGACTGAGCCGCTTCTCGAGATGCGCTTGCAGAGCGTTGTAAGCCGATATTCCTTCGGCGGTATAAATCTCAGACTCAGCTCCATATCCGATGTAAGGGACGCGCAAATCCACGTTTCCGCCCTCGGAGGTAATCAACACGGGACTGGTCATTCCCGTAAAAGGGTTGTTCACGTTTATCGGACATGGGTCAAAATCACCGAGGCAAGACGGGCTGCCGGGCTGGGCGGACTGCACGGTGTAACCATACGTGTAGGCCTGCACAAACGGCGAATGCGTGGGATCCGCGCAAACCGCCGCCGTCCCACAGAGTGGATGAGTCAGATTTGCAGGTCTAGCCTGATTGAATGGTATCGGAATGACTTCGTGACGGCCCAGTCCACCGACATACCCGATTTCGATTGCCAGGTCGTTGCGTGGCTGCCACTGAATGTCTAATGTACTGTTCATCGTATATGGGAGCTTATTGTCCCGGGCGTAAGCACCGAGATAAAAGGGTGGGGCCCCGTCCGCAATACCCGCCGCAAGATTCTGGGTCGGAATGATAGTAGTTGGATTACCCGTGGGTTGGATCCCGGGTGCGGCGCCCCATGGGTAAGCGAGCTGATTGGGACCGGTGGTCGTAGGAGAGCAGAAGTTAAAGGGACCGGGGAACTCAGTCGGACAGAACTGTGTATTCACAAATGGCTGCTGCTGATTGATTCCAAATGGACCGCCATTGGTGATGTTTTGCGTCAAGCCCGGCGACAAGTAACTGTAAAGTTCGCCTCGGTCGTAGTACATGCCCCAACCCGCGCGAACCACGAGTTTACTGTTGAACATCTTCGGGCTCCAGGCGACGCCAATCCTGGGCGCAAATCCCCATTGGCGGCCTGTCAGTGTCGTATTACTCACGCCCGACGTCGCGAATTTAGGATTGTTCCCGGCAATGATCAAGCCGTTCGAGGTAAGGGTGTCTGTTACGGGGTTGTAAGAGTACTTCGATGGATCGAAATTCAGTAAATTGCCGTTCTTTTCCTTCAACCCACCGTCCCAATCGAATCGCAATCCTGCCGTAATCGTCAGGTTGGACCGCAATTGGAACTTATCCTGGACATACTCACCGGTTTCGTTGGCGCGCCAATAGCGATTGGCATTCCCAGTGATGGTCGCGGTGATTCCGTAACCGAAGTCGTCTACCAATGTGCCCGAAAGGAAATCCGGAAAGTCCCGTGCAACAATCGTGCCCAGTTTATCTCTCTTATCCACAGTGTTGAGTTGCGTATACGCGAAACTGCCGCCGAACGTAATGGTGTGTCTGCCCAGAGTCAAAATTGCATTGGCGGTCGGATTGAAGCGGTTCTGGAAAACGCCCGTGGACGCCCCCTGAGAGAATGCCCCGCCACCAATATTCATTGCGTAAGGATAGGATGTGAACACCGGCGCCACGTCAAGCACGCTTATGCCGGGAAAGAGAGTCGATCCGCTTAAATTATGGATGGTCAAATCGTCCATCGTGATCGCGTGAGATTGCAGAGCACTGGCGATAGCGGGCAATTGGGCAGCCGCAGTGGCAAACGAAGTCGTTGAAAACGGCTGATCGACCGTGCTGTAGGCTTTTTCCCTGATGAATCCAAAGGTTTCGGTGATGCTGAGGTTGGACTTTATGATCTGCGTATGACTGAGGGCGATGACCTGACTACCGGCGTCCAAGTGCTGTGAGAACCCGGCCACCATGGAATACGCGTAGGGCGCGATCGTCGGATCGTGTTGGTAGTAATACTTGGCCGAAAAGGAATGCGTCGAACTGGGATTCCAATCCAGATCCGCGACCCCCTGGTGAGCCAGGAACAATGCTGTGCCCGGGACTTCCGCATCCTCCGGGAAGGCTTCCTGAAGAGCATACTGGCCGGCCGCAGTCGAGCTATATGCGGCCGGATTTGCTACCACAGAGTTGGGATTTGCCGATGGAATGAGGAATTTTTGGCCATTGTATCCTGGTAAGTTAAACAAAGCATATGCGATTGGGTTGATATCCCCTGGCGCCGTTCCGATGGTCGGATTAACGGTGCCACCAAAGAAGCTATTATTATTTGCCAGGTCGGCCAGTTGTGTGACCGAGCTGCGATTGTTGTCTGTGAGTCCGATTGGCACGAACGCGCGGGAAATGCCGATTTCCTCATCCGATGCGCGTGTGTGTTGGTAGCTGCCAAAAAAGAAAAGTTTGTCCTTCTTGATTGGAAGACCGATCGTTCCTCCCGCAGTGTACCTGTGCAACTCCGGATTCTTTTCGGCGGCAGGAATATTCGGATCGGCGTTGTAGAAATAGGGATCGGCGTTCAACCAGTTGGTTCCACGGTGCACGTACAAACTGCCGTGAATGTCATTTGTACCCGAGGCGGTGCTCATATCGAGGTGTGCGCCGCTGGTCGAACCTTGCTGCGCGTCATACATCGAAGTATTCACCCGCACTTCCTGAATGGACTCAGGAGCAGGGGACGGAATGGACTCACCGATGGCGAGATAAACGGAAGAGCTGCTTTGGACTGGAACGGAACTCACAGCGGAGGTGGTACCGATACCGGTGTTATTCACAACACGGGCCGAAGCCACCTGACTGGTGCTCTTTCCATTGAAAAGACTGAACGCGTTGACGCCATTCATCAGATATGTATTGCTAGTGTCCCGCTGGCCGTTAGCCCAAACCGGTGAATTGCCCAAACCCGAATTGGCTCCAGTGCCCCCCGAAAGTTCTGCATTTACCCCGGGAGAAAGGAGTGCCAACCCCGTGAAAGAGCCTGTCGGAAGAGGAACCGAGTCAATCTCCAGCTTATCCATGACGTAACCGTTGGTGGTGTCGACCGAGTTCAGCAGCGGCGTCTCTTCGACGGTAATGGATTCGTTCACATTGCCAACTTTGAGTTCGGCGTTCACCGTCGCGGTTCGGTTGGCTTGCACCAGGATGGAAGGCACCGTGGTAGCCTCGAACCCTGCCTGCGTAAATGTAAGGGTGTAATTCCCGATCGGCAAATTCACAAACAGATAGCTACCGGTCTCATTCGTATTCTGGGTGCGGGTGAGCTTGGTTTGGTCGCCCACCAAGGTGACGGTGGCATTGATGACCACGGCGCCGGACGCATCGGTGACCGTTCCGGTTATGCCGCCGAGTGTTTGCTGCGCATGCGCATTTGGTGTGGATAGGAACGCCATCGCGAGGATAAAAGCGAGAACAAATACAGAACGGCCAATACGCAGTTTCATTTTCTTATTACCTCCAAAGTCGAAATCGAGAGCAGAAATCTTATGAGTGCCAACTCCCCCGTGATTCCGATACTCCGCTTGCCCATTTTCTGGACAACGGTTGATTTGAAGGACTTTACGACAACGGAAAATCGATGGAAAACGCATTCTTTAGATCATTGCCATCAACAATTTGTATTTCTGTTGTTCCTCAGGGAAATAAAAAGATAAGTACCGCGATACGGCGGCGAGTGCAATAAGAATCAGAAGAGTTTTCGGGCAGGCAAAACGTGCTTCGCGATTGCGGCGGAAACTGTGAACATCGGTTCGTTGACCACCTGGCTCAGGCGCAAGTTCATCGCCACGCTGCAAAGCACATAGGCATGAAGCTCGCTGAAGCCCCAGCGCTGGACGAGCAAATCGACCATGCGGGATGTCGCGCCACGGGCGGCAGCGGCGGCATCGGTCGCCGATTCGACCACGATCCACGAGCCTTGGTCCGAATCCTGTGCGCGCGGCGCGGGCGTTTCAATCATAGGTGCTGATAGAGAGGCACCTTTATGTACCGTAAAGCGTAAGGTTACGTCCGCTGGGCACTCGATCCCATTGATGCACACCTCGCCGTCACCTTGCGCCGCGTGTGCGTCGCCAGCGGAAAACAGCGCTCCGAAATTGAAGACGGGCAGAAAAAGCGTCGCCCCGCTGCAAAGTTCGCGCACATCCATATTGCCGCCGAACGGGCCGGGCGGCCGCGTGACAAATTCTCCCTCCTCGGCGCGCGCCACTCCCATCACGCCGCAGAATGGGCGAAGAGGCACGATAGCGGGCGCAAGCGAGCGGCTCACCTCGCCGTCAAGCTTCCAGTGAAAAAGAAAAGGCCCCTTAAAACGCTCCTTGAGAAAACCGAGCCCGCCGACCACGCTCGACCAGCCCCAGCCCTTGTGCGCAACTTCGAGCACATCCACTTGCAGCACGTCTCCCATGTCCGCCCCCTCTACAAAAATCGGTCCCGTGAGGGCGTGGATGCGGCTCCTGTCGATGGAGAGAAATTCGTCGAGCATTATTGCGGGATGAACCTGCGCGCCGCTGGAATCGACGCACTCCATTTGCACCGTGTCTCCCGAAGAGATGCGCAGACGCGGAGGCAATGCGCGATTCCATCGGGAATGTGTAGGAACGGCTGAGAGAATGTGAGTGGTCATCGCGCTGACTGACATTTAACCAGAAATGGCAGCGCAACTCTAGCTTGCGGCTTGCTCTTTGCGAGCACTCATCAGGTACCACAACATGCCGCACGCCAGATACACAAGATAGACGTAGGGAAGCTTGCCGTACGGGCCCTCCGGCACCGGATAGAGATTTCCCAACAGCGCGAGCAGCATGGCGATCCCAGCCAACACCGAGATCACACGAGCCCTGGACTGAAAAACGCCGTGGTCCCGCAAATAACGCGGCAGGGCAAAGCAAACCAGCGCATACGCGACAATAAATCCGTAAGTCGCAAGCGAACCCATCCATCCGTAAACATCCAGGCCGCTCGAGCCGCGTGCCGCCAATATCGCAACGGGAAGTCCGGTCGCAACACCGGTCACCATCACAGCGCGAATAGGAGTTTCATGACGAGCATGCGTGGCGCGCAGCGACCCGTGCGCCAGCCCGTTATGAGCCATCAGCAGCAGCACGCGGGCAGCAGCGGTAATGCACGCCAGCGTCCCGGCAAACAGGCTCACCAGCGCGCCAATATCGATCAGGATTCCAAACACGGGCAGATGCGCAACATTGGCGAGCACATGCATCGGCGCTTCGCTGGTTCCCAGGTCCTGCCCGGCGATGTGAAACCCAAGCACTTCGGTATATGCCGCTACAATGAAAAATACTCCCGCGATCACCGCGCTTCCAATTACGGCGCGTGGAATCGTTTTCAGCGGATTGTGCGCCTCCGCGCCCAGCGTGGTGGCGCTCTCAAATCCCACATAACTAAATAGCGCGAGGACCAATCCCAATCGCAAACCGCTGCCGGTGATGCCATGAAGGTGTGCTTGCTCCGGGTCCAGATGGAAGCCATGCCCAACTAAAACCAATATCAACACGACAAGAATCACCACAAGCGAAGTCGCTTCAATCCACAGCATCAGCCGCGCGGAAACTTTCACGTCGCGGCAGGCAATCCAGATGGACAGACCGGCAACAACGATCGTCCACATCACCGTGGACGTCGCATGTCCCACAGCATCGACCAGCAAGACGTTGGCATAATGATAGAAACCTCCGGCAACGCTCGCTCCCGTCGCCAGGTAAGCCAGCAGCAGGCTCCACGCGGCCACAGCCCCCATCCATGGAGGCAATATCATTGCGGCGTAGGTATACAAGGAACCCGGAGAGGATGAATAGCGCGCAAAGCGGCTGATGCAGAGGGCCACCAACAGAATCGCCACAGTCGCCAGCACGTAAGCGAGCCACGTCCCGTTTCCAGCCAGCGCGCAGACCAGTGGAATCGTGGCGACCGGAGTTGTGGTAGGCGCAATCGTCGAAACCGATTGCGCGAGCGTTTCCATCGGGGACAAAGCCCCACGCCGCAAGCCGTAATTCGCGCTTTGCGCCGCATCTTCCGCCACACCGCCTACCGCAGTTTGTCTCTCCATGGCCATGGCGTACGATACAGGCGCGACGCAGTGGAATCAAAATCGAAGGTCCTATGTAACGCATCGTAAAAATGTATCCTGCGAAGTGACACCGCCCTGAGGGCTGACGTGAAACCAGACGTTCCGCTAACTACAAACGACACTGGCAATTTCGTTGTATCGAGTTCAGGAGAAGCGTACGATGTGCAGGCCATAAATATCCCACTAGGAAAATCCTAATGAATGATCGGAACTTTATTCAAGGACTCCGGACGATTGTCAGCGCAATGGCAGCCGCCTGTTTGCTGTGCGCTTTCGGTTTTGTTCCGACATCCCGCGCCGCCGACAACGCGCCAAAAGTGAAAGTGGACGCATCCTGGCCGCAGCCCTTGCCCAACAAATGGGCCATCGGACAGGTTTCCGGCATCGCGCTGGGAGCGCAGGACCACGTTTGGATTCTTCATCGTCCCTCAACGCTGGCCAAGGATGAGATCTTCGCGTCCACCAACCCGCCGAGCGCGGAATGCTGCATCTCTGCGCCCCCGGTGATCGAATTCGACGCCGCCGGCAAAGTTGTGCGCGCGTGGGGCGGCCCCGGTGAAGGCTATGAATGGCCGCTGTTCGAGCACGGGCTGTACGTGGACTACAAAGGCAACGTCTGGGTTATGGGCAATGCCGGCAAGGGCTACGGGCGAATTCTGAAATTTACCGCCGACGGGAAATTCCTGCTTTCTATTGGCAAACCGCTCGCGCCTGACGAGAAGCCAAGCAACAACAGCACGGTCAATGTGGGGAACCAGCCTGCGCAGATCTATGTGGACCCGAAAACCAATGACCTCTATTTGGCTGACGGCGATGGAGGCGACCGGCGCGTGATCGTTTTCGACGCTGAAACAGGCGCGTTTCGACGCCTTTGGGGCGCCTACGGCGAAAAACCGGCCGAGGGACCCGCCGCAAAATACGATCCCAACTTGCCGCCCTCCCGATCGTTCTCCGGTGGCGTTCATTGCGTTCGGCAGGGCAATGACGGGCTGATTTACATTTGCGATCGCAATGCCGACCGCTTCCAAATCTTCCATCCCGATGGAACATTCGTGAAGGAAGTGTTCGTATCTCCGCAAACTTTTGGCAATGGAACTGTTTTCGATCTGGATTTCAACCCCGACCAGAAATATATCTATGTGGCCGATGGCGCGAACCAAAAGATCTGGATTCTCGAACATAGCTCCTATGAAATTGTGGGGTCGTTTGGGCAGCTGGGCCACAGCGCCGGAGAATTCCGTAATCTCCATGGTTTGGTCGTGGATTCGAAGGGAAACATTTATACCGCGGAAGTCAGCGAAGGAAAACGCGTCCAGAAATTCGTGGTTAAAAAAGAGGGAGCGAAGGGCGCCAGCCGTAAGTAAAGATACGGCCCGTCAGCATTGTCCTGAATCAGCGACTCTTGGTGCGTCCGCATCGACAGATCTTTCGTTCGAGGTGTTTCAGTATTGGGCTGGTTACCTCAACCGTGTCATCGAGGTTTCTGACGCCATCTGATAGCGCGGGATTCCCACTCGTGGTCAAACAGCGTATTATCTGACAGTCGGCTACTTAGCTAGGGGACAATTCGGCTGTGTGCACTCATGAAATCTTCTTCTTCTCTTCAACGCCACTTCCCCAGTTTTTTCGTCGATGTCATAAAGCAGGGTGAACAAGAAAAATGAAGTCGCAAGACCGATGCAATAGGCCGCAAATGGGAGGTCAGTGCGGAACAATTTTGTAATTCCAGCCCCACCAACGGCACCAACCACGACTGCAATATGGCTAATTGAAAAGTTGTCCGTACGGATCATCGCCTCTTTGGTGATCCATCCGATCACCGACCCGAAGCAGAATCCGCCAAAACATACGACCCAATTTAAGTTGATCATTGCTTAGACTCCTGAGTCATTTACACAGGCGTGAATGTACTGAAGTGCATCGTACATTGGCCAGCCCAATTCGAAAAGCGTTTTGAGCGCGCGTGGCATGAGAACGCAACAGTATGTTTCAGGAGAATAGGCTGAAGATGGCGGAGAGGCGGGGATTCGAACCCCGGTCACCCTTTTGGGGTGAAACTGATTAGCAGTCAGCCCTGTTCGGCCACTCCAGCACCTCTCCGAGGAAAAACTGGCCGAAATTGGAATTCTGCAACGGGCTGGCCGAAGGAAAGTATAGCACCGAGCCTCACTCGGGACTACCTGTGTTAAGGCGCTGGACGCGATTTAGTATTTAGTAGGGCGAATCCTGGGCCGTGGCAGAGCGGTTTTCACGCGTTGCGCGGACTATTCCAGTATTGTCCGTATAGAAACTGCGGAAGCCGTAATTGCCGGCGCGGGCTTGGATCGCATAGCTGCGAATGGAGCCGTCGGGCTCCGGCGGACCGGGGACGTACTGAACCTGGTAGTTGACGCTCTGCGCAAGCTGCGCCGCCGTGCGTACCGGCTCACCGAGTGCTTCGAATTGGCGGGGATACGCGCCATTCTGAGTTGATGCGTAGTCGGAGAGAGCAGTTCGAACTTCCCGAAGCGATTCGACGGCGCGGGCTTCGGCCTGCGTGGTGGGATTGCCCTGCCGCTCCGGCACAACGAACCACAGGAAACTCCAGATCGCGGCCAGTAAAACCCCGAGAAGCACGCCCCATCGGAGCAATATCTTTTGAAGGCTTGGTTTGGCTGCGGGCGCATCCGCACCGCCGATGGGCCCGGTTAGATCGGCGCCGCATTGCGGACAGATTTCGGTCGCCTGATTGATATCACTTTCGCATTCGCGGCATGTGTACATGGCGGGAAATCATCCGTCGGCGCTGCGCACACCCCAAAGTATGCGCCTGACTGTTTAGGGATTGCTTCGCCTTTCATCGTAGCGAAAGCTACTGCATTGCGTCAACAATCGCGTCGGCCACGCGGGCGACCGAGGCGATTTCGGCGACATCGTGGACGCGAACGATGTGTGCTCCGCCGAGAATGGACGCGGTGACAGTTGCTGCGGTGCCGAGCAGTCGCCGATCGGGAGGAAGGGATGCTTCTCCCGGCCTTGCCAGCGATTTGCCGAGAAAAGCTTTGCGCGATGTGCCGATCACGGTCGGGCAGCCTAGTCGCGCGAATTCGGGGAGCCTAGCCAGGATTTCGAAATTCTGTTCATGCGTTTTGCCAAAGCCGATGCCAGGGTCGAGCAGAATCTGAGATTTTGGAATACCTGCGCGGCGCGCACGAGACATGGCTTTGCGAAGTCCCGCCATGATATCGCGCATGACGTCGCGGGCGAACGGACCTTGCTGCATTGTGCCGGGCGTGCCGCGCATGTGCATCAGGACGATTGGGACACGAGCATCGCGGCAAACTTCGGCAATGCGCGGGTCGGTGCGCAACGCGGAAACGTCGTTGACCATTTCTGCGCCTGCCGCAAGCGCGGCTTCGGCAACTTCGCATTTCTGCGTATCCACAGAAATTGGGATGCGCAGCTTGCCGCGCAGGGCTTCCAAAACAGGCAGGACACGGGAGAGTTCCTCGCTTACGGAAATGGGTTGGGCCGAGGGACGCGTGGATTCGCCGCCAATGTCCAGAATATCCGCGCCGTCGCGCTCCATCTGCAATGCACGGGCGACAGCTGCTTGTGTATCCAGAAATGCCCCGCCGTTGGAAAAACTATCCGGCGTAATATTCAGCACGCCCATGATCAAAGTGCGCCCGCTGAGCATGAGCGTGCGGGAGGACAGACGGAGACGGAATTTTTTGCGGTGAAACACGAAGACATCATACAGAAAGAATCTGGGAATTCGTTAGAGGAGGAAGTGGGCCGGGGTATAACGAGGAATCTTCGAGGAACCCGCAACGGGCGAAACGCGCGAAGCATCTTATTCAATATGGTACGATTGCTACGCGCTTTTTATTTTGCCTTCATTCCATTTTGATGGGATGGGTGTTGCGAAGATCAGGGGAGACGTGGGCTGGATGAAGTTGCGAAGGGTTCTTCAAGCAACAATTTTGCTATGCGCAGGCTTCGGGGGTGTCCATCCATCTGTATTTGCAGCTACGAATTCATCCCAACAGGGCAGCTGGACGCTCGACAATGTTCTTAAACAACTCGACACACAGGCGGCGGATTTCCGGAGCCTGACGGCGGACCTGGAGCGGACGAAAGTGACCGTGGTGGTGAACGACAAGTCCACCGAGTCCGGAAAAATCATGGTCCGGCGCGACGACAAAATGCGGATCGAGCTTATGCAGCCCGATCCTCGGACGATCCTGAGGGACGGTGACAATTTTTACATTTACAATCCCAAAATTCACCGCGTCGAGGAATACAACCTGGGAAACAAGAAGTCCATGGTGGACCAATTCCTGCTGCTGGGCTTCGGGACTTCGGGATCGGAGCTGAAAAACAGTTACTCGATTACGTTGCAGGCCGAGGAAACGCTCGACAACCGGAAGGTCGTGTTGCTGGAGCTTTTGCCGAAATCCGACGATGTGAAGAAACAGCTTTCGAAAATCCAACTGTGGATCGATATCTCGACATGGCTTCCGGTGCAGCAGAAGTTTTATGAGACCGGATCGGGCGACTATTTCATCATTCTGTACAAGAATATTGCGCGCAATGTTCGCATTGCGGATTCGGAATTCAAAGCGCACTGGCCGCATGGAACATCGCGGGTTAAACCCCAGGGATAAAAACCTATTCCGTCGGCACCGATTTCTTGGATTGTTTCGCTGAAGCGGCTCTGGCCGTCGCGTTACGCATTTCCTGCTCCAGTAAAATCCTTTTGCGATGCAGCCCCCACCGGTAGCCTCCGAGTGTGCCATCCGTGCAGATCACTCGATGGCATGGAACGACAATTGCCGTGGGGTTGGTGGCGCAAGCGCGGGCCACGGCTCGCGTCGCGGTGGATTGTCCAAGCAGGCGTGCGACTTCGCCATACGAGCATGTAGCACCGGGTGGGATGCGGCGCAGAGCTTCCCAAACGCGGCGCTGGAAGGCTGTAGCAATAACGTCCGTAGGCAAATCAAGCTGCGGCTGCGCGCCTGCCAAATGGCGGACGATCGCGCGCACCCACTCCGAATGTCTTCCCGAACTTCGACGAATTTCGGCGTGCGGATATTCCTTGTACAGCGCTGTCGCTAATGGTTCGTCCTTGTCCCCCAGATAGACCGCAGAGACACCACGTTCCGTAGCGGCCACAAGGACGCGGCCCAAAGAGCAATTCGTGATCGTATATTTAATGAGCATGCCGCGACCACCCCGGCGATATGTTGCAGGCGTCATGCCAAGCTGTGCGTCGGATTTTTCATAGAGGCGGCTCGCCGACCCGTACCCTGCTCCATACAATGACGTGGTCACGTCATTTCCTTTCCGCAAACGAGATTTCAACCGAGCGATTCGAAGCGCGTCAGCATATTGCCGCGGCGTGATAACCATGCACATTCGGAATTTCCGTTGCAAATGAGACGCGCTGATTCCCAAGCCTGCAGCAAGCCGTTTGAGACCGGCTGGGCGGTCCACATGTATTTCTATTTCACGGCAAACGCGCCGCACAAATTCAGATTGGGAATTTCGCGGCGCCAGTTGAGGACGGCAACGAAGGCAGGGACGAAATCCGGCTTGCTCGGCGGCCTCGGGAATACCGAAAAACAGCAACTGTTTCGGATGCGGGCGGCGGGACGGGCAAGAAGGACGGCAATAAATTCCGGTCGAGCGCACAGCATACACAAAGATGCTGTCCATGTACCTATCTCTAGAACAAATGGCGGCGAGGCATTTGCGTCGAGAAAGCATGTTAAAAGTTGCGATGGTATCGATTAGCTTCATGGCAGTCTTCACAGCTGTGTAACATATCGAAACTGAACCTCTTGGCGCTATCCGAATCTTGTGGTCAAACTCGAATTAGCCTGACTCATAAACCGATTGCACGTATAGATTGCCCGAGCGAGCCGGGCGACGCCAAACGGGGAGTTGTACCTTAAGACAATCTGTCGAGAACGTGAATTGACGAGGGAATCCTCGCAGAGGATAGTGTTCGCGAGCAGTGCCAGAGGCGTTAACAACAAAGGGAGACCTATGCGCATTGCTCGGCAGCAAAAACTTATGGACCGATCCGAATCCAGCCGCGGAGAGTCCGTGGCGCTCAAACCAATATCCGCATCCGCACACTCGGCGACGACCGTGGTGGAGACGCCATCGTGGACTACGCGCGCCAAGCCAAAAGGGATCGCGCGGGTTCCGACACATGCGGTGCGACCAGTCGAAGAGCGACGCGCTTACACGCGCGCTAAGCTCAGCCTTCCTTTGCGCCTCAAGCGTATTGCCGGACAGCGGGAGCGTAAGATCCATAACCTTCGCACAACAAATATCAGTTCAAGTGGCGTTCTCTTCCTGTATCCGCAAAGAATTGAGCCAGGAACTCCATTGGAAATTGAAGTTTGTCTTGTCGACCGCCCTGTTGGTAGAGGCACCGTGATGATGATGACCGAAGCCCATGTCGTGCGCGCCGAGCCTTCCTCCAAGCCCGGCTGGCACGCTTTAGCGGTAACTTTCGATGACATCACCTTTCACAGAGACGAACCGCTCCCGTCGCGTTTTTAAAACAATAGTCACAATTCCATAGGTGCTGTTCACGCTTTAAAACCTGAATCGAACGGTGGAATTCAATAAGGAGCGTCCCCTTGACGGGTGTTCCTCCTCTATTTCTAACGCTCAGGTGGTCCTGGAAATCTATGCTACCGTAAGTCTGCAATGTCGATTGAACGAAGAGACCGCCAATGAAAGCGAAAAGCGCAACGGAGTGTGTGCTGTTCGATTGGGATGGCACACTGCTCGATTCGTTCGAAGCTGATGCGCACATGTTTGACGCGCTGGGATTACCGTGGAGTATGGAGGCATTGAAGCTGCACTATTCGCCGAACTGGCACCGCGTGTACCGCGCAGCACGGCTGCCGCGATCAAAATGGGATGAGGCGGATCGCTTGTGGATGAAGTTCTACCGCGAGCATCAGCCGGAGCTGCAGCCTGGCGCGCTGCGAGTACTTCGCGCACTGGAGCGCCGATTCAGGCTTGCGCTGGTTTCCAGCGGAAGCCGAACTCGCGTGCGCCGGCAATTGCGCGACCACGGAGTGGCGACCATGTTTCAAACGAAAGTTTGCAGCGAAGACGCGCCACGGCGAAAACCGCATCCCGCTCCGTTGCGAATGGCGCTGGACCGACTTCGCATCGCTCCCAATGTGTGCATCTATGTCGGCGATGCCCCGGAGGATATTGAGATGGCGCGTCGCGCAGGCGTTCGCGCCATCGGCGTGCTCGGCGGGTCGCCAGTCCCGGAGCGGCTTCGCGCAGCTGCGCCTGACGCGCTGATCGAAACGATTCGTGAGCTCCCCGGCCTTCTTCGAACATTCTAAAACACGACCCGGAAAAGCAATACTTGTGGGCCGCGCCTTCAGCCGCGACAATCCATTTACAAAACATACGGGTTTTGCCGCTGACGGTCGCGGCGTAAGAGCCGCATTACCACATCTGAATTCGCCGGACCTGAAGGTCCGACCCATAAATCTACCGATTCCCGAGAATCTATTTGTTGGTTTCGGCTGGTTTTGCAGGCGCAGGGGCGTTACCGGCAGGCGTGAAATCCGTCCAACGAATGATAATGCGAATGGGCAAAGTAGTTTTGTCCATGGGTATGGTTTCATCCGAGCGGGAGTAGGAAGGGAACCACAAGTTCTTGGCCACCTGCTGCCGGTAAGTCTCAAATACGGAAAATGGCAGCATTGGAGATGTGACGTCGCCGGTTTCCATCACCCATTTTCCAATCGTCTTTACGATAACCATGTCCTGTTCGTCCACCCACACCACTCCGGAAAAGTAGGCGTGCGTGCGATCGAGGGCCCGAGGCTTCACGGCAAAAATGTAAGCACTCAGTTCATCGAGCGGCTGTTTTCCCTGGAACGTGATTTCGTATTTCGGCAACTGCGAAGTGGTGAGCGGAAATAGCGGGGTGGTGGCGATCAGATCCGCATCCCCGCGTTCCACCTGCAAATGTTGCAGCGTGGATGCCGACCGGCGGAGGGGCTTTTCATAACGCCTGCCATCCGGTCCAATAAATTGTTGGGTGACAATTTCCACTTGGCCGGACGCTTTGTTATCAGGGCCGATTTCTTCGAGGCGCACGCTTTTCTGAAAGCCGTAACCCAGACTCGCATGAAGCATTTCGTCTTCTCTTGCGGCAAAACGCCTGATGATTTCTTCTGGTGGAATCGGCGGCTGCTCCTCCTTTTCGGCGGGCTTGGGGGTAGGCATCGTCGGGGTAGCGGGAGGCCTCATCGGGCCGCTCCCTTGAGCGTGCGCGCAAACCGTCCCGGCGGCGAGGAACACTATCAGTGAGCGAAACAGGACAGTTGTGATTGAGTGGCGAATCATTTGCGTTCCAGCTGTCTGCGTCATTTGCCAATCCATTGGATGCAATTCTGCGCCATTTTGTGGCCAAGCTTCTGGAACGATATTTTACGCGAACGTTGCTACGGGACAACCTCGCCCACAGTGTACCGCAGAGTGAACTCGGCGGGCGCGCCGCCGGGCGAAGGAGCGGCGATTGCAAACTCCAACTGGGCGGAAAAATTCCGGGGAACAATGGTCACACGCGCGGAGGTCCATTCCACCACCAATGCGTGGTGATTGGGAGTCTGAATTTCAAGCAGTGTGATTTCCGCTGGAATTTCGATGGACGGCCCCGAAGGAACAAAATCCTGACAAGACAGTCCGACTGGCTTTCCCGCGCTGGCTGCGGCCGAATTAACGGCATTCGAGGAAGGCGGTTGCCGGCAGAAACGCGTGTGTCCATCTTCCGAATCGGAAGCTGGCACCGAAAGCTGGGAAATGAACGTCTGTGCGGATTCGCGATTTGCCGGCGGGGCCGCTGTGCCCAATTCGCCAAGCGAAATACGATACGCAGCTTCGACAGTTTCCGGGGCGGTCAGACGTAATATCTTTTCGACCTGAAGGCCGGCGATCGAATGTTCGTGCGCGCTGTAAGCGAGGTGAATACCGGTTCCGTTTTGCTCCTCCAGCCAGGCAGCACGGTACGGTTGATTGGAGGAAAAATCGGCGGAGGAGGATGTTACTGGTGACACAGCCGGCACCGAATTCAAGAGGTCACGCAATGCGCCGCCGAGCGTAATGAGATTTTCGTTCGTTGATTTATCTACCAGCGTTAGAACGCGGCCTCCGTCGGCGGGCGAGACGATCAGGCGGAGACGGCTGCTTTCGAGCACCCATTCCGGCGAGCCATCACGGTCGAAATCGTTCTGGTAATGCGCGTTGCCCGACTCGCTGGGGGGCAAAAACAGGATCGGGACGGTTCCCGCTTCGCGGCCGGCGCGAATCGTGAGCTGGCCCCGAAGCAGTCCGTCACTCGGTGCAGCCGTGAGCGTGTCAGTATCCGTCGCACTATGAGTTGCCTGAAAGCGGATGCGCGTGAATACCTGCTCGCCGGGAAAGACCCTGGTTGAGTCGCTACCGTGAAATGATCCTTCCAATGTGAAGTCGATTTGCCGCTGGTTCTCGCCGTGATTCCAGGAGGAAACAACGAGCTGCCCTCCTGCGCCCGGTCCCGTCGGAATCAGTGGCGGGCCTGTGGAGATGGAGACATCCGGCGCAAGCGGAAGACGGATCCCATTGAACGTTTCGTGGTCCACAGTCCCGTGATGGCCTTTGTCCGGGTCCGGTTTTTCGCTCACATGCGGTGTATAGCGGAGATGAATCCGGAGAACGCGCAGATAATCCGGTGCGGCTCCGCGCAGCAATGAGACTATGAGCTCGTGGTTTTCCGCCTGCCAACTGATTTCCGGGCGAATATTCTCATCAAGTTCGACCTTCCCCGGTTGGCTTTCCAGGTGGAGACGAACAGAGGCGCGGCCGGGGGCGTAAAACTTTAATTCGAGAGTCTTGCCATCGCGTTCCGCGTCCAATAATTCCGCACCGGCGGAAATCACTTCATCCGTGCAATTTGCATCCGCAGAGTCCGAGCAAAGCGGGGCGTGTACGGGAAGGAAGAGAGATTCGCGTGCGGGCACCATGACATCGAATGAAAGTTTCGCCGGGCTTGCACCAGAAGCGGACGGCACGGGATCAGCGATTTCGAATGATTCATTTGAGGGCCTGTCAGCGCTGATATTCGCGATGCTGACCAGTCCGGCAGCGCAGAGTTGTCCTTTCACACAGTCCGGCAGCCTGGCCTTTGTCGCTGCGGTTTCATTCGCAACCAGTTGCGTAACGATGACGTCCGGTCCGAAGGAGTGGGAGCCTGCCGAATCGCGCGCATTCACGATGTTGGACTCCGCGCGAAGATGTGATGAAGCCAGCATGGCTCCCCACATGGAGATAAAGTTTCCGTTTCTCGCGACACCCGTCGCCAATGGTCCGCGATTGCCGGCGAGGTCGAGCGCGGCGTCCCAACGGAAATAGCGTGCAGTGGAGGGCACGCCCCACCCTGCCGGTGTCAGCGTGTCCTGAAGCGGGGAATACGTGATCCCGCGTAGTCCAGTCCCCAATAGAATTCGCGACGCAAGCAGCAAATTGTCCGGTGACGGCTGCGCCGCGCGGACATCGTCGGCCGGAGCGAATGTCGTGGTGGCAAAGCCGGAAAGCAGTGGCGGAACATCCGGTTGCGCTGCAAGGGATTTCGCCAGCAAAGAAAGATATTCCGCATCGGAAGGGCTCAGCAGGAATCTCGCGCGAGGCGAAGATGATTGGATTTCGACGCGTGTTCGCTCGACGTTGTTTTTCAATTTGAGTTCCGTGGAAGTGTTAAAGAACCAATGGGTGGTGATTCCTTCGCCGCCGACGGAAGTTCCTTTGGGAAGCGCCTGGACACCGTGAGTAACCACGTCCGGCTCGCTTATGAAGGAAATGGCCTCCAAGCCGCCTTTCTCGAGTGCCTTTCGAAGCTCGCCGACATAACGCGAGAGATCGGTTGCATCCGAGCCAGGACGAATTTGAGTGGCATCGTCGAGCACGACATACAGAAGCGGACCGCCTATCGCCTTGATATGCGTCGATCCTTCACGGTCGCCGGGCTCGGTGACTTCGAATGTGTTTCTTGCACTGTAAGACGCGAGTTCCCGGGCAACTGCTGTGAGCCAGCGGCGCGCGTAGGACATGTGCGTTTCGTTCGCAAGCCAATCTCGTGCGGCCGCATTTCCGTCGCGCGATGCCAATTCGGCATCCGGCGGCGGCTGTCCCGCCTCGATCGTTTCTTCGTTCATTTTGTAAGTGGAATATCCAAGCAGCCACGCCGGATAGCCCGCGTTGCGCCAATGATCGCCGATCAGCGGGCCGGGCCGGACGACGATCTTCATCTGCTTCTCGGTGATCAGGCGCAGCAGACCTCGCAGATTCCGGCGCGGGTTGGTGTGGCCGTCAAAATCGAATTGTGCGTCGCTGGGTTCATGCCAGTTCCAGGGAATGCGAAGGTCAATCGTATTGATGCCCAGCTCGCGATAACGATTGAGCGATTGAGCCCACAGGTCGGGAGGAATGCGAAAGTAATCGAATTGCGCGCCATGAACGAAGAACGGGATGCCGTCGACATGCAGCTCCGGCACACTGGCCCTTGAAACGATTTCGACTCCCATTCGCAGCGCGGAGGACCTCCGCAACGGCGGCTGCTGAGCGAAAATGGGCACTGAAAAACTTGATGCGATAAGGACGGCGGTCAAATACTGGAAAGCCTGAAAAACCTCGCCTCTGACCCTTCGCATCCGCTCAGGGCAAGCGAGGCGAGCGGCAACACTGGCCAGGGTGAGATTCGGTGTCAGCATGAAGCCTGCATGTTACCTGACCGATAGCCATATTTCGATGCTTGCGGGAACTCCGGTAGGCTACGCAACCGGGGCATAGTTTCAATCCCGAAGATCGATTCCGTCTGCTACAATTTCGCGGCTGCGATTAAATATCGCAGCAGGGCATGCCGCCGTGAAGACCTTGGCCAAGCGATTCCATGTGTCCGGCAATGTGCAAGGTGTGGGATTTCGCTTTTTTGCGGAGCGCGTGGCGAATCGCCTGGGCGTCAACGGGTATGTGAAGAATTTATTCGACGGAGGCGTCGAGGTTTACGCGATTGGCACTGACGCCCAGTTGAGTGTGTTGAAAGGCGAACTTCAGCGCGGACCGCGGATGTCGAGTGTCGATCGGGTTGCCGAAAGCGATGCGGAACTCCTGTCTGAGTTTTCAAATGGTTTCAGCATCGAGCGGGAATATTGAAATTAAGAAAGCGGAGCGAGTGAATGGACCATTTGAAGGAATTGATTCGTGAAGTTCCCGATTATCCCAAGCCGGGCATTTTGTTTTACGATCTGACGACGCTGTTGCAGAATCCCGCGGGATTCCGCAGCCTGGTGGACATGCTGTGCGATCACTATGCAGGAAAAAAAGTGGATGCGGTTGTCGGCATCGAGGCGCGCGGATTTATTCTTGCTCCTGCGTTAGCCTATCGCCTTGGTGCGGGATTTGTGCCCGTTCGCAAGCCGAAAAAACTGCCATGGAGGGCGACGAGCGTTACTTACCAGCTGGAATATGGGACGGACACGCTTGAAATCCATCAGGACGCAATCAAGCCCGGACAACGCGTGTTAATCAGCGATGATTTGCTTGCCACCGGCGGCACCGCTGCGGCTACCGTTGAACTGATTCGAAAACTGGGCGGCGAAGTGGCCGGAGCATCTTTTGCGGTAGAACTCACGTTTCTGAATGGCCGCGCAAAACTTCCAGGGATCGACGTTTTCTCGATGATTAAATACGACAAGTAGAGAGAAATTCAGTTTTATTGTTCTGGCGAGGAATTTCCCGGACTTGGATTCGTGCCCAGACGCTGGCGCACGGCCTCGAACAAGACAATTCCTGCGGCGACCGAAACGTTGAGGGCGCGCACCGGGCCGGTCGTCGGAATCGAAACCAAAAAGTCGCAGCGCTGTCGAATCAGTTCGTGCAGTCCTTTACCCTCTCCACCCAGCACAATTCCAACCGGAACTTTGAAATCCACTTCGGTGTGGATTTTTTCGGCCCGCTCGTCGAGGCCTACGATCCAGTAACCTGCTTCCTTCATTTCTTCCATTGCCCGTGCGAGATTTTTGACGCGCGCAACGGGCAGGTGCGCCAACGCTCCTGCCGAGGTACGAGCCACGGTCTCTGTAAGCCCAGCGGCGCGGCGTTCGGGGATCACGACGCCTTGCGCGCCGGCAGCCAGCGACGTGCGCACAATAGCCCCCAGATTCTGCGGGTCCTCGACGCCATCGAGCAGGACGAGAAGACCCGGACCGGTAAGCGGATCGCGGGTTTTCAGCAAATCTTCAAAACTGGCGGTGGGCGATGCCGCGACCATCGCGACGACGCCTTGATGCTCGCGCGTTCCGGCGCTGCGATCGACCTGGATGCGCTCTTCAAAGCGCACGGGGACGCCGTGCTGCCGCGCCAGACGCACCAGTTCTTCGATGCGGTTGCCGTGGGTGCCTTTTGCGACGATCAGGGAATCGAGAGGCCTGTTGGCTTCGAGCGCTTCGCGTACGGCGTGGATGCCGGTGAGGCGGTTCATGATTCCAGCGTGGCGACCGCTTGCGCGGCAATCGCTTCTCCGCGGCCGACTGCGTCCACGCCTTCGTTCGTCTTCGCCTTCAGGTTGATGGCAGAGTGGGAAATCCCGAGCGACTTCGCCAGCACTTCGCGCATGGCGGGAAAATGCGGACCAAGCTTCGGTTTTTCGGTGATTACGGTCGCATCGATGTGCGTGATGCGGAAGGAATGTTCGATCAGCAATTCACGGACACGCTCCAGAAATCGCAGGCTGGAGACGCCCTTCCATTTCGGATCGGTGTCTGGAAAATGCGTGCCGATGTCACCGAGGCCGGCCGCGCCGAGCAGCGCATCGCAAATCGCATGGGCCAGCGCGTCGCCGTCGGAGTGTCCCACAGGGCCCAAATGAAACGGGAGTTCGATGCCGCCGAGGATGAGTTTGCGGCCTTCGGCGAGGCGATGAAGATCGTAACCGATACCCGTGCGCGTCATTGCGCTGCGCGCTCTTCGCGCAGATAAAATTCAGCGAGCTGCATGTCGCCGGGCCGCGTGATCTTTAGATTGCGATCCGAACCGGCGACGACATGGACATCGTGGCCAATTCGTTCGACCAGGCCTGCTTCGTCCGATGCCGATACGCAATCCTGCCGCGCCCTGGCGAATGCTTCGAGCAGCAGGGAAGCGCGGAAAACCTGCGGCGTCTGCGCGAGCACCACGCGTTCACGCGGTATCGTCGCCGTAATCAGCGCGACATCGGCGCCGCCGCTCTGCGGCGTCGCGCGTTTCACTTCCTTCACCGTATCCATTGCGGGAATGCCCAGGATGGCCGCATCGCAGATGGCGGCCTCTGCAATCACCCGCTCGATCTGATCGCGCGTTACGAGAGGACGCACCGCATCGTGGACCAGGATCAGTTCGGCATTGACCGATATCCCCGCAAGCGCATTGGCGACGGAATCCTGACGCGTGTCGCCGCCACGGACAACGCAAAACGGACGGCCGATGTTTTCCTGCGCGAGGCGTGAGGCCAGCGAATCGACCTCCTCGGCGCGCGTCGCAATGATGAAGTCGGTGATTGCCGGACACGCGGAAAGGCGGCGCAGCGTGAAGATCAGGACGGGCACGCCGTCCAGTTCGAGGAACTGCTTCGGCGTCTCCGCGCCCATTCGGGTGCCGAGCCCGGCAGCGGGCAATATTGCGGTTACACGATTCGTCGTCATTAGGGTCAGGGGTCAAAAAGCTTACACCAATTGGATGCGGATATAAAGGCGGGCTGGGCAGGCTTCTTGCCGTGAGAGATCGTAAGGCAGATTGTCTGGGTTTGACTTCGGCGTAGCAATCCCGGTCTCAAAAAAACCAAAGGCGGACAGGCTGCCCATCGATGTCTCAGGGTGAAAAGCCTCTCCTACTCTTCGTGCGAAGGGTCCGGAACGATGGAGCGCGGTGCGCGCTCGCCACCCGCCAGTGTTTCGGTGTGACGACTGGGAGGTTCCACAGGACGCGGATGGGGGATATCGGCAAGGTGATGAGGCGGCGCGGGCCGGGCATTCTGCGAATCCCGCTCATCCAGTCGCCCGAAGATCATTTTCCCCGCTGTGGTCTGATGGACCGAGGTGACTGTGATATCCACAGTCTTGTTGATCATGCGTCGCGCCCCATCCACGACAACCATCGTGCCGTCATCGAGATAGGCAACGCCTTGGTTATATTCCTTCCCTTCTCGAAGGACAAAAACGCGCATGATTTCGCCGGGAAGCACGACCGGCTTCAAGGCGTTGGCGAGCTGATTGACGTTCAGGATTTCGATGCCTTGCAACGAGGCGACCTTATTCAGGTTGTAATCGTTGGTAACGATCTTGCCGTCGTAGCGCTTGGCAAGCTCGATCAGTTTCATGTCCACGTCCGGGACGCTCGGGAAATCGTCGTCCGCGATTTCCACTTCAAGGTGGGCCATCTTCTGGATGCGCTGCAGGACTTCCAGGCCGCGGCGTCCCCGCTGTCGCTTCATCGAGTCGGCGGAATCGGCCACCAGTTGTAATTCGCGGAGAACGAATTGCGGGATTAAGAGCACGCCGTCCATGAAATGAGCCTCGCAGATATCGGCAATGCGGCCGTCGATGATCACGCTGGTATCGAGCACCTTGGGCATTCGGCGCGCGCTGCGTTCGCTGCCGAACAGCCCCCCGAGCGCTTGCAGATTGAGCATGTCCCCTTTGCTGGCGCCCACCACCAAACCGATGTAGGTCATCACCAAAAGTAGCGCCACGTCCAGGAATGAGCGCGAACCCTCCGGTATCGATGTGCGTGCCAGGACCAGCCCCATTAGGTAGGAGCCGAGGATGCCAAGAATCGACCCGATCGCCGCTCCAATCAAGCGGCGCAGGCTGGCCCGCTGCAGGCGCATCTCAAACAGGAATACACATATCGAAAAAACAAGCCCTATCCCGGCATCCACCCATTTAGACAGGCCAAACGGGTGAAAGTGATACCCGGCAGCCACGCACGAGGCGGAAAAAATGAACCGGACCAGCATGTGGTCCCACCAGCTGCCGAATTCAGGAGTCGTGTGCGCAGGGGTAGCAGGACGAAGGGGGAAAGGTGTCGATGCCGCCGGAGGAGTCGGAATTCCAGCCCGGATATTAGGACGGTTCATAAATACCCCATTTCTTATGAGGCGACTGTACGTATAAATCGAGACAACCGGATCGTTATGAATCTATATAAGTTGGGCTGACCTGGACGAAGGATATAAAAGCAGCCCCTTTTGCTACCTCCAGATATCCCATTTCAAGGGCCGGAGTCAAGCAATTAAGGGGGAAAATGAGTTTTCCAATCGAATGGAAACTATTGAACAGTCACATTGAGTGACGTGTTCACCGTGGCCGTGCTGGAAGTGCCTGTGACGGTGAAAGTTGCCACACCTTGGGGAGTTGCGGGAGAACTGGAGCCGGACGCGTTGCAACCAATCAACGTCAAACTGAGCGCAACCACCGCCATGCACATACTAAGTGCCAGTCTCCGGCGTGCGGCTGGCTGAAAGCCGACCGTGCCCGCAATCAGGAACAAGAGCATGGCTGCGGATAACTCCAAGGCACCGAACGTTGAGCGCCTCCAATATTGAATGGGGACCGCACTGGAACCCCGCGACGTGCTGAAATTAACTTGAACCGTTGTCCCGGTCGGCGGAGCGCCCGGAACCACAAGGTTGTTCCCGAATGAGCACGTCGCCCCGATGGGCAGACCCGAGCAGCTCATTATGAACAATAGATTTGAGCCGGGCGCGGCAAAGAGCGTGAGCGAAATCGGGAGGGTCTGTCCCGCCGTGACCACTAGATTTGTAGGAGGCGTGGCGAATCCGGCGATGTTCACGGTTTCGTTGACGGCGGTGGAGGTGCTGGTGGCGGAATTTACGTCGCCGTCATAGCGTGCTGTGATTGCGTGCGCGGCCACGCTCAGGGAAGTCGTGTTTAATGAGGCGATTGCGCTGCCGTTTAGCGCTCCTGTGCCAATGGACGTGGTTCCATCGAGGAATGTTACGGTCCCGGTCGGCGCGCCGCCTGCCGACGTCGTGACAGTTGCCGTGAACGTCACGGCCTGGCCGCCGATCACGGCGCTCAGAGAAGAGGCCACGACCGTTGAGGTCGATCGCGTGCCCACAGTTTCTGAAAGCGCGGCAGAATTGGTGGGCGCGAAGTTCGCATCCCCTGAATATTGCGCGGTGATGGGGTGCGCGCCAACCGATAGCGAGGAAATATCTAATGTCGCCAGGCCACTGGCATTAACAGTGCCCGTGCCAATGAGAACGCCGTTATCGAAAAAGCTGACGGTTCCCGAGGGCGCTCCGGCGCTGGGGCTGCTAACCGTCGCAGAAAGCGTGACTTGCTGGCCGAAGACCGGGGAAGTTTGCGATGAGCCCAGCGTCGCAGTCGTGCCGGCTGTGCCTGCAGATAGCGCCGTTGCATAAATAGCCTGCTGCGCAGAGCCTCCCTGAATTCCCGCCCAGAAAGCGAATTTCCCGGCGTCCCCCGCCGCAAGCCCCTGGCTCATGGACAGCGCGTTCAGGGTGCCGCCTCCCGGGACGGTGTCGCCAGTCGCGAGGACTTTGAGTAACGTTCCGTCGGTTTGAGCTACAAACAATCCCTGTTTTCCGGTAGAACCGCTGGTGAAGCTGTTTACAAGGGCGAGTTTGCCGCCCGGCCCGAGCGCGAAATCCGCGCCTTGCGTGTCGGGCACTGGGAAGGTGTTGAATGTACCGCCGCCTGGAACGGTCTGTCCTTGCAACACAACAGGCTGCAGGGTTCCTGTGCCCGAGGCTGCATTCAATTGACGGAAATATCCAGAGTTGCCTGTGCCTCCAGTGATTCCCGCACGGAAGGCAAGGTCGGCTTCGTTGTTCATCAACGCGATGTTGCTGAAAACATAGCTTGTCACGCCTCCGGAGGTTGTAGGTGTCTCCAGCGAGAATGTGCCGCCGCCGGTCGCAGCGCCACCGTCAAGAGCCACTCTCTGGATGTTGCCTGTCGCCGGTGCTATGAATACTCCGTCCGCCGCAATGCCGGCTGCCGCAGTGAAGGCAATGTCTCCGTTGTCATCCAATCCGGAAAGGAAATGCGGAAAATTGAAATTCACGCTGGTGCCCGGCACGGCGTCACCGCCGCCAATTACTTTGGTTGGGATGCCAGTCGGTGTTCTGACGAAGAATCCTTGAAAACCAGGCTGAGCACCAAAGGGGTTAACGAATCCACCCAAAGTTCCTGGTGGAACGTCCGCTATGTACCCCTCTTGCGCACCGAAAGCCGTCTCCCCAGCCGAATTTATAGCGACCGATAGCGGTGGAACCATACCGATGATATTGCTAAAGCCCGTCAATGTTGCTGTGTTCTCCACTAATTCATTGATCGTTCCTGTCGGGCTATACACAAAAACGGCGGTCTTGCTCGGGGTCGATGTGATAAGAGCCACTGTTGTGCCAGAGCCAGCGACGGGGGTGGCGAGAGTGCCGTAAAAAGACAGCTGACCCGAATCATTTAGTGGTGAGAGAGGTCCCGGAGTGAGGGATACACATGAGAATGCGGTGCCGTCGTCCGGTCCGGCATCTCCGGTGGCAACAACCTTCGTCGTTCCTGTAGCAGGCGACCAGAGGAAAATTGTTTCGCAAGGCAGAGAAGGCAACGTGAACCATGAACTGTTCGAAGGCGGTGAGGCTGTCGTGCTCGTAAATGTCGAGGGCAGGGGCGAAATTGGAGTTTCAAATGCCACCTGGCCGCTCTTGTTCACAAAGAAGTTTGAAAATGCAGGTGTGATGGGAAAACCCAGGGGACTGTAAAGTATTTCGCCCGATTCGCTCGCAATTTTGGCGATTGTTCCTGTCGAAATATCCGACAGAAATAAACTGCGTTTACCTCCCTGAAATTCGCCGACAAATGCAACGAAGTGCCCTGCAGACCTGGGAGGAGCCCCGGTAAAAGTCAGCCGGGAATTCGATGGCAGCACGTCTCCGGTAGTCAATAAGGGGCGGATTCCTCCCGGTGTCGCAAGAAATTCCCCGAAATCCGCGGTTCCATTCAATATTATCGCGGGGAAAAAAGTGCATCCATTGGTCAGAGTATTCGTGCTAACACCAGGTGCGGAGAAAGAATACCCCCTCCTGCAGGAAGCGCGGTCTGTCCAAAAAGGATAACTTGCGCAGGGACGGCCGTGCCTATCTGCTGATAGATCGCGGGCCCCCCTTGTAGTAAGGAAACATTGAAGCTGACCCGGCCATCGTTTGCCATGGAGATCGAATTGAAAGCGGGTAATGGCAAAATCGTGGGTGGCGTCGATGGCGAGGTAACCGGGGCGGTGAATGTCGGCGATGCAAACGTAGCCCCGTTTGGCCCTGGCACTACCTCGCCATTGTAGGCTACGAGGTCGATCTGCCCGGTGCTCTGATGGTAACGGAAAAGTGCGTATGTCGTGGCTCCGCCGGAGATCTGCGACGAAAATAGAATGTCTCCAGCATCATCTATCGCCGACACGGAGATAGAAGCCAGCGTTCCGCCAATTGCCGCCGGAGCCGCCGTTCCCGCAGTTAAGGCTGCCACGGGGGGACCGCCGATGGACGGGGCAATGCATAGCGTGTTTCCAAATCCCATCGGTGTATTTACGAAGGCCACGACACCCAAATTGTTAAGGGCTGCTGCATAAAAGACCGGCTGAAAGGCAGGTGCCGGCGGTGGGCTGCATCCCCCCGAGTTGGCCCGCGGTACCAGCGCCAATCCATCCTTGCTTCCGATGAAAAGTCCGCCATCGTAGCCAATTAACATCTGCCCAATCGAATTCAATCCCGGAACGGATTGGGCGATTGAACTGGCAGATAAAGGGACTCCAAGAAGAAAATCCTGAAAACTTGCGCGACACCAGGTGCACGCGGCTGGCGGAGCATCGTCCAGCGCAAGAACTCGCACTGCATTCCCTCCGGCTGGGACGATAAAATATGTAATTGCCGATTTTCCTGTGGGAACGGCGCCAAAATCGATGTCACCATTATCGTTGATACTGCCCGGGATGATACTCGTCCCGTAAGTTCCCCCACCCGATCCTGGCGCTACATCTCCCGAGGAAATGATTGTACGGACATTTGTCCCGTCAAAAGTCAGCAGGGCTGCGTGTGAGAGGCCATCGGGCAAACTGAAAGTGGCCTCAAAAAGCAGCGCTCTGGATGAATTCAAGCTTAGTGTCGACCAAAACGATTGCAGCACACTCCCTGGAAAGCCCGGGACCGAGTCTCCAGCCTGGAGTACCAGGCTTGCAGAAGATGAGTTTGCGGCGCGAAAGAACAGTGAGTTGTTGTCATTCCCGATAAATGCGAAATCGCCATTCTGATTGATGGCCGTTCCTACGGGGACGCCGAATTGATTGGGAATTGGCAGCGGGGTTTTGTCCGTCGCCACGGTGACCAGCGGGACTCCGCCCTGCGCCTGGGCAGCCTATACTAAAGAGCAGCGTCAAGCAGGCGACGGTGGCCATGCTGAGGCCAACTCGTCGAATGCGGCGATATATGTTTTCAGACTGTCCAGCTCGACGAACGGATCGGCTGTTGGGCATCCGAATATCCCTTGTGGAGAGCCGTTTGAGTTTTAATTTCCTGAACTTTGGGGACACAAAATGGTAACAATGGGGAGGCTATTTGTCAAGTTAAGCACTTATGATATGAGTTTCGATGAAGCTAGAGGGTGGTCTATAAGTATTGTTTTATCAATCTGATGGAGGCTACGGCCGGGTGGCCGTTTCCGACCCGGGCCGAACGTGATATGGCAGGCCCCTTCCAGATGTAAAGCAGGATCTGTTGTAGCACAGGTTTTAGAGCCTGTATGGTATGTGGCAAAAATCGATTTTCACATCCCTTTTCAGTTTTCACTTTTGTTGAAACGATTCAAGTTATTCGCTTCTACAAGAGATACAAGCTGTGGAAATCGAGGTTGCCACACAGGCTCTTTAACCTGTGCGGGTTTGGGTGGAACGCGATCAATTGTAAAACCAAAATCGCACAGACTGAAGTCTGTGCTACCTGGGATTTCCGACTCGCTCTGATGGGTAAGAGCTTGCTTTCACTATAGATAGAACCTTGGCACTCGTTTGCCTATCGCGCAGAGCAGCTCTGCGCTGGCGGTGTTGGCCATGCGGGCTACGTCGGGGACGGACTGTGTGGTCTTGCCGTCGGTGCCGTAGATTGTGGCGATGTCGCCTACGCGAACCGAGGGGATAGCGGTTACGTCGGCGGCGGTGAGGTCCATCGAGACTGTGCCAATGATCGGGGCATGTTGGCCGCGGACGACGACCTGGCCTTTGTTGGAGAGCGTGCGGACTAGCCCGTCGGCGTACCCTGCGGCCAATACTGCAACGCGGGACGGGTTCGTAGCGGTCCAGCGGGCGTTGTAACCGACGCGGGAGCCGGGAGCGAGGTCCTTGATCGAAATAATGCGCGCGCGGAAAGAGAGCACCGGGCGCACCGAAAGTGATGCTTCCATTTTTGGATTTAATTCCGAAGGCTCGAAAAACTGGTGGTAGCCGTACAGGATTGCTCCGGGACGCACCATTTGGTGCCACGTGGAGGGGCGGCTGACGATCGCGGCGCTGTTGGCCATGTGCACGATGCCGGGATCGAGTCCCAGCGAACGCATGCAGGCCAGCGCGGCCTCGAAGGTTCTTTCCTGCTCGATCGCCTGCTCGGTAGTGAAGACTTCCGACGAGGCCAGGTGCGTGAACGTACCTGCAAGGCGCAAATGCGGGCAATCCGCCAGCACGCGAGCGAATCCCGGGATTTCCGAGGGGTTGATGCCGAGGCGGTTCATGCCGGAATCTATTTTGAGGTGGAAATCCACCGGGCCGCGCCGTTTGCGCAACTTTGCGGCAGCGTTTTCCAGCAGCTTCAGCTGCTCCGGACGCATGACTGCCGGCGTGAGATTGTGCTCCAGGATGCGCTGCTCTTCGCCGGCCCAGAATCCGGTGAGAATCAGGACCGGCTCGCGGATGCCGCTGTTGCGCAGCTCGGCGCCCTCGGCGGAGCACGTGACGCCGAACCAATCGGCTTTCGCGCGGGAGAGCGCTCGCGCTACCGGGACGATTCCGTGGCCGTAGGCGTTGCTCTTGATGACCGCGAGAATTTTCCGTTTCTGGCCGCGCGGGCCTGCGGGATTTACATGGCGGCGAATGGCGCGCAGGTTGTGCGTCAGCGCGCCTAGACTTACTTCAGCCCAGATCGGGCGTCCATCGAATTTAACGGTTCGTGTCATCGGATTCTTTCAGAGTAACCGATCCTGGCGCAGAAGAAAAATTCCCAGCGAAAATTTCCGCGCCAGTTGGTTACTAGTGCATTTAGTGGCATACGCTTTAGCGTGTGTGGGGTTGGTTTTGCATTCCATAGTGTTCAGCACTAACCAAACCCAAAACCACACACACTGAAGTGTGTGCCACTTAAATCGCAATCGACTGGCCACGGGCTATCTCCATTCGTTTGTTGGGGGAGCGTAATTTGTTCGGGGCCGGAGTGCGTCCGGAATTACACGTCTGTGGGTGATTGGGGACTATTGTTGCTGGTCGGACCAGGCGTCTGGGGCGCGTTGTTCGAAGCGGGTGAATGAGCCCTGGAACACGAAGCGGATATTGTCGGTGGGGCCGTTTCTTTGTTTGGCGATGATCAGGTCGGTTTCTCCGCGATCTTCCTGGCTGACTTCGTCGGATTTCTTGTAGAAATTCGGCCGGTGAATGAACATGACCACGTCGGCGTCCTGCTCGATGGCACCGGATTCGCGCAAATCGGCAAGACGGGGTTCGCGATCTTCGCGTTCCGGAGCGCGCGTCAGCTGCGAAAGGACCAGCATCGGCACCTTCAATTCCTTCGCCAGGGCCTTTAGGCCGCGCGTGATGCTGGAAACCTCTTCGTTGCGATTGCCGAACTTTCCTCGGGCCGAAACCAATTGCAGGTAGTCCACGATCACCAGGGAGAGGCCCTTCTCGCTCTTCAGGCGGCGTAGCTTCGCGCCGATTTCCACCACCGTGGCGGAACCGGAATCGTCGATCCAGAGCGGCGCTTCGGACAAGTTGCTGAGCGAGCGCGGAATTCTGGCCTTATCGTCTTGATTCAAGTGACCGGTACGAAACTTGTGGGAATCAATTCTGGCGTCGGCGGACAAAAGCCTGAGAAGCAAAGACTCCTTGGACATTTCAAGGCTGAAAAATGCGACGGGCTTGTTTGCCCGCACAGCCACGTTTTCCGCAAGGTTCAGCGCGAAGGCCGATTTCCCCATGGAGGGACGCGCCGCAAGAATAATCAGTTCAGAAGGTTGCAGGCCGGATGTCAGGTTATCGAGCATGTCGTAACCGGTCGCAAGGCCCGTAATGCGGTGTCCGCCCTGGTAGATATGAGAAATCCGCTCGTGGCTCTCGGTGACCACGTCGCGCAATCCCACCAGACCGGAGCGCACGCGATCTTCGGCGAGCTGGAAAATGGAGGACTCGGCGCGGTCCAGAATCGCGTCGGCATCTTCCTCGCCCTCCATCGCCTGCTGCTGGATGGCGTGTGTGGCGTGGATCAGGGCGCGCAGCAGCGATTTCTCCTTCACGATGCGCGTGTAGTGCTCGACGTTGCTGACGTGCGGCACGCCGTCCATCAACTGCGCGATGTATGCGTGGCCGCCGGAGGATTCGAGTTCGCCCTGGCGCTGCAGCTGATCGGTGAGCGTCACCAGATCGATTGCCTGCTGAGTTTCGCCCAGCGCAATCATCTGCTGATAAATGCGGCGGTGATGATCGTGGAAGAAATCCTCGGGCTTAAGCCTCTCGATGGCGCCGTTTAAGGCGTTGTTGTCCAGAAGGATTGCGCCCAAAATGCTGCGCTCCGCCTCGGTGTTCTGGGGCAGTTGGCGTTCGAGCGCTTGGGTGGGTGTGGCCATTTTTGACGTAGTCTCTAGTTCGCCTTAGTTTCGCCCGAATGAGGGGTGATTAGCAAGGGTTAGTCAACGGCCGAATCCCAGTTGGAAAGCACCCAAATTTCGGTGAAGTGCTTGTGCTTCCGCTCGTGCCCGTGATCCGAGGCGAGCATCTCCCTGAGCATTTTGGGAAGATCGTCCGCGCGCTGCGCGGAAGGCGCATGGTGCTTGCACTCCTGGTGATAACCGATCGCAAATCGGGCGCCACAGCAGTCGCACAGCTCAAAGGTTTCGATCGTGTACCCCGGATACTTTGCCAATTCCTTATCGAGTATCGCCACCGGACTGTTTACATTGTCTGTCATGCGATCCCCCCCTGAGTTTAGGAATTCCTGGCTTCAATGGGGTCACAGGGCATAGCGCATCCTGGGGCAACGCCGGGACCGGAAACTGCCGAGGAATCAAGTCTAGCCGGGAAATGATAATTGCGCGCTGTGGAATTCGTGTGAACCTGTGAATAACTTTTCGAAAATTTCGTATGGGTAGTGCGGTGGAAAACTTGTGAAAAAACTGTGACTAACCGGGCAAAAGAAATGGCCGCTGCACACGATTTTGCTTGCGCAGCGGCCGGAAACAGACTGCCTTTCGGTCTAGGCGTCCTTTTCGACGACGGCCTTGAATTGTGCGGTGACGCCGTGAACCAGCTTCACGGGGACGACCGTTTCGCCCAGAACCTTGATGGGTTCTTCGAGGACGATTCGGCGCTTATCGACCTGAAAGCCCTGAGCGGCAAGGGCTTCGGCGAGGTCGGCGGAATTGACCGAACCGAATAGATGGTCGTTCTCGCCGGACTTGCGCTTCAGTGTGACGGTTACATTGTTGAGCAGAGCGGCCTGTTGTTCGGCGGCGTCCTTCTCAGTGGCGGTGCGCTTGGATAGCGTGATGCGGATTTTTTCCAGGCGCTTGATATTGGCGGGCGAAGCTTCCAGGGCGAGCTTGTGCGGAAGCAGATAGTTGCGCGCATAGCCTGGAGCGACTTCCACAACTTCGCCGCGTGTGCCGAGCTTTTCTACGTCTTCTTGCAGAATGATTTGCATGGCTTCCTCTTTTTGTTTCGATCTTTCCGGTCGTAGTGTTGTTGTAGCTCGCATCTCTTGTCCGGAACGGACGTGAAAGATCAGAGGCGAGCTGCAAAAATCTAAAGTTCCGTTGCGAACGGCAGCAATGCGATATTGCGCGCGCGCTTGATGGCTTCGCCCAGCCAGCGCTGGTGGCGCGAGCAGGTGCCGGTCATGCGGCGCGGGAGAATTTTGCCGCGCTCCTGCACGAAGGGCTGAAGCATTTCGGCCTTCTTGTAGTCGATGAAATCGACGCGTTCCACGCAGAAGCGGCATACCTTCTTCTTGCGGAAAAACTGGCGCTTGCCGCCGCGGCGCGGTCCGCCAGGACCTCCGCCCGGTCCACCAGGTCCGCCGCCTTCGCGGCGCTGGCCGCCGCCACCGCCGCCGGAGTAACCGCCTTCACGGCGTGGAGCTCCGCCGGAATGATGGCCTTCGTGGCGCGGGGCGCTCGGAGCAGGAGCCGCAGCAGGCGCAGCAGATACGGGAGCCGCTTCGGGTGTTGCTTTTATCGGTTCATCTGACATCGTGTTTCCTTTCCCTCTAGAAAATCTTTCTTATATTGGGCGCAACGCCCTTGATCGGGCGTTCGGCGCAAAAGTGAAACCCGCGTTAATCACCGGCCGCGGTTTGTTCGGCGGGCGGGAAAATCGGTTGCGGTGCTGCGGGAGTCGCTGCCTGTTTACGTGGACGGCGGCTGGCGCGGCGCTCTCTGTGGTGAACGAGCTTCTGCTGGCGCTTCAATTCCTCATCCAGACGGACCGTCTGATACTTGATGACCGGGTCGGAAACTTTCAGGCGGCGTTCGAGTTCCTTGATGATGTCGCCGTTCGAGCTTCGCACCACCATATAGACGAAGAAGCCTTCGCGGTGCTTCGCCACGCGATAGGCCAGCCGTCGCGTGCCCCACTTTTCGGTCTTCTCGATCTTTCCGCCCAGTTCGGTGGCGGAAGTCTCAAGGGTGGTAATAATCTTGCCGATTTCTTCCTCGGGAGTGGCAGGACGGCAGATAAAAATTAAATCGTATACGCGCTCTTCCATGTTTGTTTAACTCCGTTTCTCAAACTTTTAATTTCTGAATCGCTATTTTTCAGCTTCCTCTTCACCCTGCGGCGACACACGGCGATTGAAACGATTCATCGCGGCTTGCGTGCCTTCCGCCAACATCAATTTCACGGCCTCGGCGCCCTGTTCGATTTCCTCGGCGACAATGTCTTCTTCATCGCGGCGAATCTGGCGAAGCACGTACTCCTTCAGATCGCCCTTCATGTCCGCGGGCTGCACGCCCATCCGAACGCGCGCAAATTCCATGGTGCCCAGAGCCCCGATCACGGACTTCAATCCGTTATGTCCGCCCGCCGAGCCGCGCTCACGCACGCGAATCATGCCCCACGGGATTGCGATGTCATCGCAAATCACGATCACGTCGGACGGCTCACATTCAGACCGTCCCAATAGATCGCGCACCGCCAGCCCGCTCAGGTTCATCATCGTCTGGGGCTTGGCGAGGACCACTTCGTGCCCCGCGATTTCTCCCCGACCGACGAACGATTTCGCTTCCGGCCGCGTGACACGAATATTGGCCTGTTCGGCCAGCTTATCCACGACCAGAAAACCCAGGTTGTGCGGCGTCCAGGCGTATTCCATTCCCGGATTGCCGAGGCCAACGATCAGGCGCATCTGCGTTCCCAGTTGGCTTCCGCTTGCAGCGTCGTGTCCACGGTTTTCCAAAATTCAATTACGCCGGGACGCAATCGCTTACTTCTTCTTTTCCTTCTCGCCAGCCGGAGCCGCGCCCTCTTCGCCCTCTTCGGCATCCTTCTTGCCCTTCTTAATGACTTCGGGCTCGGCAGGTGTTGCCGCAGCATCGGTGGCTGCAACTTCCGCAGGCTTCTCTTCTTCGACGCGGAGCGTGACTACGTGCGCCAGAACGCGCATCGGATCGGTCAGCATCTTGATCTTGTCCGGATCGACCTTGATGTCCGTCGGACGGAGCGCCATACCGATCATCAACTCGGTGATGTCCAGGCGAAATTCGGTCGGAATATCGTTGGGCAGGCATTCGATCTCGACTTCACGAGTGACTATTTCGAAGACGCCGCCCTGAACCTTGACGCCCTGCGCTTCGCCGAAGGTATGCACCGGCACCTTGACGCGCATGCGCACGTCCATCGCGATGCGCAGCAGGTCCACATGCAGGAGGTTGCCCTTGACCGGGTCCACCAGCCAATCCTTGACGATGGCCGTTTCCTCGCCGCTCTTGGTCCTGACTTTGAAAATGGTGTTGTGGCCCGAGGCCGAGCGCAGAATCGCGGAGACCTGCTTGGCATTCACTTCAAGAGCCTGCGATTCGCCTTTGCCGCCATAGATAACGGCGGGAACCTGTCCGGCTACGCGCAAGCGCCGGGCGGCATTTTTTCCCCGTGTTTCGCGGGGCGCTGATTCAACAATAATCTGTTCCATAAGTCCTTCCTCATTTCATAAGTACAGGCCGCGGGCGGAACCGTGCAGCATCCGCTTGCCTTCGGCCGTCAGAAAAAAAACAGTTCGCTGATCGAAGTCTCTTCGTGAATCGAATGAATGCCGCGCGCCAGCAATCCGGCGACGCTCAGGACCTTGATCTTCGAAACTTTAGCAGCCGCTTCGCACAGGGGCACGGAATCGGTGACGACCACCTCTTCGATCGCGGACTTGCAGATGCGATCGACCGCCGGTCCGGAAAGTACCGCGTGCGTGCAGGCCGCATAAACCTTTGTGGCGCCTTCTTTCAATAGCGCTTCCGCCGTTTTCACCAGCGTGCCTGCGGTGTCGATAATGTCGTCGATAATCAGCGTGGAGCGCCCGCGCACATCGCCGATCAGGTGCATCACTTCGCTGACGTCGATATCCACGCGGCGCTTATCCACGATGGCCAGTGGCGCATCGAGTTTCTTCGCGAAGGCGCGCGCGCGCTCGACGCCTCCGGCGTCTGGCGATACCACCGTCAGGTTGCCCATTTCCTTGTGCTTAAAGTATTCGATCAAAACCGGCGACGCATACAGGTGATCGACCGGAACCGAGAAATAACCCTGAATCTGCGGCGCGTGCAAATCGAGCGTCAAGGCGCGGCTTGCGCCTGCGGTCTCCAGCAAATCGGCAACCAGCTTGGCGGAGATCGGGACGCGCGGCTTGTCTTTGCGGTCCTGGCGCGCGTAGCAGTAGTACGGCATCACCGCGGTAATGCGCCATGCCGACGCTCGCTTGAACGCGTCAATCATCATCAGCAATTCCATCAGGTGAAAATCCGCGGGATTGGTGCCCGGCTGCACGACAAATACGTCCGCGCCACGCACGTTTTCCAAAACCTGAAAATAAATTTCGCCGTCGCTGAACTTGCCGAGTTTGGCCTCGCCGGGCTTGGTGCCCAGGTGACGGCAAATATCGGCTGCCAGACGCGGATTCGCGCTTCCGCTGAAAATTTTGAATTTATCGTCGGTCAAAACTGTTCCTTAACTTTTCCTGGAAAAAGGCGGAACTGTTCAGGCGAAATCCGGCCCGCCCAATTTACGGCGGTATTCTGCCCTCGAAAGTGTCGAGCAGACGAAAACTTGATCCTTCGGAAATGCCCGAGCAGCTCGGCGCGCCTTCGCTGGGTTTCGGTATATTCCAAACACCGCCGAACCGCTACCCGCCAGCGAGGCCCCTGCAGCTCCTTGCCGAAGCAACTCCCGTTTGATTTCACCCAACCGGGGATATCTTGGGAAGACAGCAGCCTCAAAATCGTTTGAGAGTGCGCCCCCCTGAGGGCTCCAGCATAGAGCACAGAACCGGAACAGTTTAGTGATGTCCGGACCCTTTGTCAATGTTTCTGCGAGCCATTGGTAGGCGTCGCGCGTCGGAACCGCCAGACCGGCAGGGAAGATGACCAAAACTGCCGACCGCGGGACCTCCGGGAGCGGGTAGATTTCATTCCCGCGACTGATGCCAAGCGCCCTGCCGCCACGGAGGAAAAAAGGCACATCCGCACCTAGCGATGATGCAATTTCCATCAGGCGAGCGGCTTCAATGCGTTTTTTCGTCAGACGCAGCAGTCCAATCAGTGCAGCAGCCGCGTCGCTCGATCCGCCTCCGAGGCCCGCTCCCGTGGGAATCCGCTTGGTCAGCACGGCACGGACGCCTTGCTTAATGCCAAGTTCGCGCCGCAATTCGTCCAGCGCGCGAAAGACAAGATTCGTTTTCCCCGGCTCGCCGGCCAGCGCGAAATTTCCGAGAATGCTCAAGTCGATGCGTCGATCTTTGGTTGTTTCGAGGGCCAGCGTGTCATGCAACGAAATCGTCTGGAAGATGGTGCGCAGCTCGTGATAGCCGTCGGGGCGCTGCCCTAAAACGTCGAGGCACAAATTAACTTTCGCGTATGCGGGAATCTTTATCAATTTCATGGAGGGATATGCTACTACGGCTTGGCGTCCGCCGGGGTTTTCTGCTGCGCGAGCCTGCGTTTCAGGGCGGACATTTTTCGTTCTACCTCCGCCAGCTTGTCCGCCTCAAAATTCGCGGGAAGCTCGCGGTGCCATTCGTCGATGGATTTTTGCCACTGGGCTTCCGCCAGGTCGTCCTTGCCGATTTTGGCATACACGTCGCCGAGGTGGCTCAAAATCGTTGGGTCGTGGCTTTCGCGGCTGGCTGCGGTCCGCAATGGCTCCTCCGCCTCGGAAAACTTATTCTGCTTATAGTAGGCCCAGCCGAGGCTGTCCAGAAAGGCCGCGTTATTTGGATCTTCGGCTAGCGCGCGCTTGATGAGATCGGTAGCCTCATCCAAGCGGACTCCGCGATCGGCCAGCATATAGCCGTAATAATTGAGCACTGCGGGGTTGCGGGAATTCTGGCTGAGCACCTGGCGGAACTGCTCTTCGGCCTGATCGTATTTTTTCTGGTGTTCGTAAATCGCGCCGAGCAGGAAGCCAGTCGTCTCTTTGTCAGAAGGTTGCGGCGCGATTTTTTCCGCTGCACGGGCGGCTTGCTCTGCCTCGGGCCATCGCCGGCCTTCTTCATTCACTTGCGCGATGTCGAGTTGAATCTCAAAATCACCGGCCGAACCGTCGAGCAATTGGCGAAGTTGCGCCACGGATTGCTCGGTCTGCGCGTTTTCGCCCAGCAGCATGGCTTGGGCCGTCAGGATCGGCCGATCTTTTGGATACGCCATCACGGCCTTGCTCGCCGCATCCAGCGCCTTCGGCAGATCGCGCGCTCCACGATACGTATCGATAATCAGGACGCGCGCTCGGCGGTCTTCCTCCGGGCCCAGCCGCAGCATCTCTTCGAATGTGTTCACTGCCGCCGTGTATTTGTTCACTTCCCGGTACAGCTGCCCGAGTTGCTGGTACAAAATGGCCAGGGTGCGCCGGCGCGAAGGCGTGAATTCGGACTGCGCCTTGACGCTGGTGACGGCATCGGAAAGCACGCGGATGGAATCCTCGTACCGGCCCTCGCCTTCGTAGATCGAAGACTCGTAATAGATGACTTCCAGATTTCCCGGCGCCCTCTGCTTGGCTTGCAGGACGGCCTGCTCCGCCTTGTCGAGCTGCTTCAATTGCCGGTAAAGTTCGGCGAGGCGTAGATAGTTGTCCGGGTTTTCCGGATCCATGTCCGCCAGGCGCTGATATTGTTCGAGCGCGTCCGTGTATTTGTTTTCGTTGAGAAGGGTTTGCGCAAGGCCGCGGCGGTGATTGATGTCGTCAGGCTGGATTGCCGCTGCCTTCCGGTAGGCCTGCTCGGCATTGGGAAGATCGTGGATTTGCGTATACGCATCGCCGTACAGGTCCCACAGGCGGGGCGTGGGCGAGCGATCGAGGATGCCCTTTAGCACGGAAATAGCTTCCGGAGATTTTCCTTCGTCCAGAAAAAGCTGCGTCAATTGCTCGACGGCGTTTTCATTTTCCGGCTCGCGCGCCAGCAAATCGCGGAGGACCTTTTCGGCCTTGTCGTTTTCATTTTGCAGGCGGTAAAGCCGCGCGAGCCATAGCACGGCATCGGTATCCATCGGATCGAGCCGGACGATTTCGCGATACTGCTCCGCCGCGCGGGCCACGGTTTCGCGCTGCCCGGAGGTATCGCTCAGATCGCCCAGTGTGCGCACATAAATCCGCGCCAACAGCCGCCGCGCAGGTAAATTGTCGGGATCCTTCGCGATAATCGACTGCGCCTCCAATACCGCGTCGCGGATGTGCTGGGACTGAAAGTAAATTTCGGCCAGCTCTTCGCTGATCTGTTGGCTGTTCGGATCCAACGCATAGGCTTTCTTGTAAAAGTCGATGGATTTGTTGGCGTCTTCCGCGCGGCTGCTGGCTTCGTATTCCTGCTGGTAGTAATGTCCCATCGTGAAATCGTAATAGGACTCGGCGCGCTGATTGTCATCGAGCGGTTTGGCGGTTTGCGCTATGCCCTGCGATTTTGCTGAAGAATGCGAATTGGCTTGTTTAGCGGAAACCGGAATTGCCGAAACGATCAGGGAAAGCGAAGCAATGACAAGTTTCTGGTTAATTTTCATTCGGTCACCGCGAACCGATATCCACATGGTCCACCACAACCCACTTGATGCGCCAGAGGATTCAGTGGTTCCCATTGTATCGGTTTTCGACACGACATTCCCGCACATTCTCAGGCGATGCAGGCAACTTAGTGCCGGAAATGCCGCACGCCGCAGAAGACCATTGCCAAACCGAGCCGGTCGCACATTGCGATCACTTCGGGGTCGCGAACCGAACCGCCCGGCTGAATGAAGGCTGTTGCGCCGGCCTTGGCCGCTTCCTCAACACCATCGGGAAACGGAAAAAAGGCGTCCGAAGCAACAACACTGCCCGCCAGCGGCAATTGGGCTTTCATCACCGCAATTTTCACAGAGTCCACGCGGCTCATTTGTCCCGCCCCGACTCCCACCGTCTGCCCCGCGCGCGCGAAGACGATGGCGTTGGATTTGACATGCTTGCAAACCTTCCAACCGAACAGCATCGCCTCGATTTCCTCGCGCGTTGGCGCACGCTTGGTGACAACTTTCAGATCGCTTTCCGCGATTTCATGGCGATCCTGCTCCTGCACGAGAATGCCGCCCGAAATCCGCTTGAGTTCCCATTCGGCATCCCGACCGGCGGACTCGCCTGCCGGCAGCTGCAACAGCCGCAGATTTTTCTTCGCCGCAAAGTGTTCCAGAGCAGCCGGTTCGTAACCCGGCGCGGCAATGCATTCCACAAAGAGTTTTGCGACTTCCGCAGCCGTTGCAGAATCGAGCGGGCGATTGAACGCCATCACGCCGCCGAACGCGGAAACCGGATCGCAGGCCAGCGCCTTGGTATAGGCTTCGACCAGCGTGTCCTGCTCCGCCGTGCCACAAGGATTGTTGTGTTTCACAATGACGGCAGCGGGCCGATGAAATTCGCCAGCCAGCGCGAGAGCGGCTTCCAGGTCCACCAGATTGTTGTAGGAAAGCTCTTTGCCTTGCAATTGGCGTGCGGCAGCAAGACCCGTTGAAGCCGCACCTGACAGGGCGTAGAGCGCCGCTCGCTGGTGCGGATTTTCGCCGTAGCGCAATTCCTGCCGGCGTGTAAACGCAAAGTGCAGCCGGTCAGGCAGCGCCGGGGGGCGAGTGAGTTCGATCGAGCCGCCGCTCGCGGAGAGGCGTTCGAGTTCAGTGGCGATCTTGCCGTCGTAGCGCGCAGTCAACGCGAAGACTTTGCGCGCCAGATCGAGCCTTGTCGCAAGGCTCACTTCGCCCTGCGCCTGAATTTCCGCTGCCACGGCCGCGTAATCGGCAGGATCGGTGACCACCGCGACGCTTTCAAAATTCTTGGCAGCGGATCGCAACATAGCCGGCCCGCCAATGTCGATGTTCTCGATTAACTCCTCGGCCGTCAGGCCGGCTTTCGCGGCAGTGGCTTCAAAAGGGTACAGGTTGACAACAACCAGATCGATCGGCGCGATATTATGTTCCTCCGTCTGCCGGCGATCGCCAACATCGCCGCGACGAAACAAAATTCCGCCGTGAACTTTCGGGTGCAGTGTTTTCACGCGCCCGCCCAACATCTCGGGCCATCCGGTCAGGTCCGAAACGTCTCTAACGGCGATCCCAGCATCGCGCAACAGCTTGGCCGTGCCGCCAGTCGAAACAATTTCGATTCCGGTCGCGGCGAGTTGCCGCACAAAATCGGTAAGTCCGCTCTTATCGAAGACACTGACCAATGCACGCTCGACGGGCACACAACCCTCCGGAGATGTAAGAGAAAACGATTATTGTATGCGCGGCTGGCGGAATCGAAAAGCGCGAACTGGAAATTGTGGGGCAGCAGACGGGTGAGGTCAAGCTTCCAGGCCGATTGGTACTGGCGGAAATCAGTGAGTCCGTTCGAAGGCTTTTCCTCTCAGGGATTCACGGTATGGAAACCAATGTGCTGTTTGGCACATCTCAAAACTTGACAGGTGTGGTTTAATGTCAGCCATGCGTACTGTATCCCAAGAAGCGGTCACCAACAATCGAGCATCTATCGCATGGTTGCGGTGCAAGGATGCATTTGCGAGTTTTTTGGGCTGGTACCTTGAGAAATCCAAAGCACCAGCCCGGTTGAAAGAGTTTGAGTTTGTTGACCCCGAAACGAATGAAACAATTTATCTCTCGACTGGGCTTCGCTATTCCGTACTGCACATTCGAGGGAAGCGTTTATTCTTTGATAGGGTCAGCGGCGTTTTGGATGGAACCTGTACGTCACTTCAAGAGCGTGTTTCCAACGGGCTTGAACTCCGCGATTAACGCGGCTTCGTGCCGCGTACGTTCAGCTTCGTTGAAAATAACGTCTGCGAAGAAATGGGTAATACCGGTAACTGGAGGATTGTTCAGCCAGAACTGAACGCGCTCTCTTAGATCGCCGGTCTTACCCACGTACAGGGGTTCGAACCAACCGGGCCTTCCGATAATCGGCTTGCTAAGTCCGTATACTCCCCCGACCTGTCGCAACTGATTAACCGTAGCCTGATTGAACTCGTACACCGTGTTATCCCTAAATGGCATTTCTATACCTCCATTCTGAAAAGCTGAATTTGACTCCGCTCAGGCATCATTGCTAAATTGCCATGAGATAGGGAGAGTCTAACATGCGTGTCAAGTCTCTCTCAAGCTTCGGTTTTTCTTCCTACTTACAGATTGACAAGCTTGGGACAGAAGCGTATCTTGTTCCCCATTGGAGATGCTTTATGACTAGACAAGATTACGAACAGATGAAGCGAGACTTGCGACGGGATTACGAAGATAAACTCGGAGCGTTGGAAAAGCTCTGGTCAGTTTTTGGTCCAAAAAAGTCTCAATCTACAGACTCTTCGAATGGCCCATCGAAGGCGTGGGACCATGAGGTTTCGAAGCGAGACGCGGTCAGGTCTGCAATCAAACAAATTCAGGGAGAATTTGACATTCATCGGGTACGAGAAGAACTCTTACACACCCAGCCTTTAGTTTCTAAGAATATTGAAGACAATCAAATATCGGCAATTCTGTCTTATCTGTACACGAAGAAAGAAGAAATCGAGCAGGTGAGAAAGAAATCTGGAAAGGCACCTGCGCGGTATAAGAACAAAGTCTAAGAAGAAAGTGGGCTTATCGCTGCTGATACAGCGATAAGCCCAGAGAAAACTAGGGAGCACAGCCGCTAAGCAAATGCAGCCCCGTTTCTATTTCCATTTATACGCTCGACCGCCGCCATTTGCAAGGGGCGCAAAGCCCCCGCGTTTTCAAGGGCCAAATTCCTTGCGAATGGAGACGGAAAATGACTTGTATTCGATGCCAACACGACACAGCAAAAAAGATCGGGACATACGGACGGAGACGGATTCAACGCTATCGGTGCCGCACATGCCATTCCAGCTTTTCTACCCCGCAAGCCAAGCCTCTAGGACGGCACTATCTACACGTCGAGAAAGCCGTCCAGGTGGTTTCCTTGCTCACTGAGGGCATGTCTGTGAGGGCGGCGGCCAGAATCACCGGAGTAGATCGGAACACGATTCTCTCCCTCTTGCTGACTATAGGGGACAAATGCCGTCGCGTGTTTGACAATCGCGTCCGCAACCTAAAGCCCAAGTTCGTGCAAGCCGATGAGCTGTACTGTTTCGTGCATTCCAAACAGGCCAATCTCAAATCGGACTCGCCGCGAGAATGGGGCGATACCTACACTTGGCTGGCCCTCGACAGCGATAGCAAATTGATTCTCTCGTACCATGTGGGCAAGCGAGACGGAGCAAGCGCGTTACAATTTGTAGGCGATTTGAGCCAGCGTATCGACGCTAGATGCCAAATCACGACAGACGGATTCAAGCCTTATATCAATGCCATCGAAGAATACTTCGGGGCGAATGTCGATTACGCGCAGTTGCTCAAAATCTACGGCAAGCCTCAAGGTAACTGGCCGGAGTGGTATGCGCCTACAAAGGTTTTGGATGCTATACCAGTCACCGTAACAGGAAATCCCAAGATCGAACGAATCTCAACAAGCCACGTCGAACGAGTGAACCTCAGCGTACGAATGCACCTTCGCCGATACACGCGACTGACGAATGGTTTCAGCAAGTCTTTGGAGCATCTGAAAGCGGCTGTGTCGCTTCTAATGTGCTGGTACAATTTTTGCCGGGTTCATCAAACTTTGAGGGTAACTCCTGCGATGGAAGCGGGGATTACAGACCACATTTGGACGATTCAGGAGCTTTTGGAAGCGGACTCACAGATTTAAGCCAGTACCGGCCGATTGCGAATTGCGCAGAGTGCAAATACAAAAAACGCCTACGCCAAGGAAAGTTGCAGAACGCCCCAGCCGTCGTTGAGCAGGAAGGCCTTATCCTTCGGTCCATCCTCCTCCGGCGCGGGCAGCATCCACAGGCCGGTGACGTTTCCCGAGGGGCCGAAAGCGATTCGCACGATGATGTCTCCGTGGTCGAACTCGCACCGAACGTCAACGGTATCGAATTCAGGATCTTTCAGCGCGCTCTTGACGCTCTTGAAGGATCCCATGTGCATCATGATGTGGGTCCACGACGCGCCGAGCTTTTCCGACGGCATCATGATCTTCATTCGTTCGTCGAATTTTGTGCTGGCTTCGTCGAAAAGCCCCTGATGCAGAAGTTCGGTCAATGCTTTGGCCGATGTCTCCATGGTCACTGCGCTGAGGTCGGAGAGCGGCACTATCCAAATGCGGATAATCTGGTTGGCGTCATCGAATTCCAGCCCCAACTCCACCTTGTAATGCTCATACTGGCTGCGCGAGATGTAAACCGGCATGCCCTTCACGGTTCGGGCGTCCTGCGAAATCTGCTTTTGGAAAGCGCCGGTCACATCAACCAACTGGGCCAGGACGGTTTCAATATCATCCTGCGAGATGGCCTCTTTCAGATCGGGACTGAAATGGGCAATCACAAGAGGCAGTTGGTCGTGCGCAATATTATCCATTACGCCTTTGGTGATCGACAGGCGCACTTCGTCAAGCGTTTGCGAAAACCCAGGTAAACCAGCGATCAGCAGGATTACAACCGAGAGAAGTACCTTTCTTAGAGCGCGCATGGCCACCCCCAAAGTGGAAAAACAGAGGGTACTTGAACCGACAGTAACACAGGGAGTTGAGTAACTCCAAGTGCAAACGAGCCGCTTTAATGCAGATTCAGTTTAGCGCATCTAGTCAGGCCACAGCGATTCGAAATTTGAATTTTCAGGATTTCACACGCGCTTTCAGCTTGGCGTGTTTGCCTTCCAGGCTGACGACATATTCGACCTTGTGGGCGTTTTTCTGCTTCTTGAGCTGATCGGTTTTCTGGCGAACGAAATTGTGAAAAGATTCAATCGTCAGCCCGTCGGTGCTGTCTCCCACCTGCTCCTTCGCGCGGCGGAAGGCCGCATACAGTTCATCCACCTTATATTTCTCGCAATCGGGGTCCGCCCAAGAGATGACGAACGGTAATTGGTCCCCAGCGCCAACCAGGTTCTCACCGGGTGCGTTGAGCGCCCTCATTTTTTCAATTTCCTTGGCAGCAGCTCCGAAGTGCCGTCGCACGGTTGCTTCTTCCTTTTGCTTAATGCGTTTCCGGAAGATTTCGCGGTACTTCGTGTACGTCTGTGCCAAATTACTGTAGCGGAAGCGCTGGCCATAATTCATATCCGCGCCCCGGTCGCTATACCGCTTCATCATAATTTCGATGCGCCACTCGAGGTCCGAGGGCGGACGCTTCTTCCCACCGCCAAAGTACTGTTCGTACTCGATCTTCAGTTGCCGGATGTCCTTCTCCAGTTGGCTCAGGTCTTCGTCAGTGGTTTTTGCCATACAATTGGGGCCATTTTGATCCTAAGCGGAGCAGCAGGAATGGTCAACGCGGTTAGAGGACATGTGTGCCGAACAGGGAACACCGACCGATACTTCAGGGACGACCGCTCAGGATTGCCCATGGCAACTGCTTGTGTTCCAATGTTTTACTATGCTGGCCGCCGTCGCACGCCGAAACCGGATCGCTCTTGTCCAAAAGCCCTTGCCGCAATTGAAACCCGGCTGGGCACTGATTCAAGTGCGTCTGGCGGGAATCTGCAATACCGACGTCGAAATCCTGCGCGGGTATCATAATTTTCACGGCACGCTTGGGCATGAATTTGTGGGTGATGTGGTACGCGTTGCCAATTCAAAAGATAAGGCCTGGGTCGGTCGGCGCGTCGTGGGAGAAATTAATATTGCCTGCGCTGGGCTGGGAGCTCTAAATCTGTGCGCCTATTGCCTCCGTGGAATTCCGACGCATTGCTCGCGTCGCCGCGTGCTGGGAATTATTGGGCATGATGGCGCGTTCGCCGAGTATCTGGCGCTGCCGGTCCTGAATCTGCATCGTGTGCCTGACGGCGTTTCCGATGAAGCGGCTGTATTCACCGAGCCGTTGGCTGCCGCATGCGAGATCCTCGAACAGTTGGACACCCGCAAGCACACCGAAGCGTGCGTGCTCGGTGATGGCAAACTTGCGCAGTTAATTGTGCGTGTGTTGCAGTCTGCTGGACTTCGCGTCACCATGATTGGCAAGCACGCGAGCAAGCTGCAACTGGCGCGTGTAGCGGGCATAGAGACTGTTAAGTTGAGTCCTCCTAAGGCACGGAGGGCAGATGCGTTCACGCTGGTCGTGGAAGCGACGGGATCGGCCTCCGGCTTCGCGATGGCGCAGCAAATCACCGTTCCACTTGGAACATTAGTCCTAAAGTCCACATTTCATGGGGCTGCGGATGTCGAAACATGGCCGATTGTCGTGAAGGAACTGACCGTTATCGGATCGCGCTGCGGGCCGTTTCCGCCCGCGCTTGCGCTGCTTCGTTCAGGACATGTGGATCCGAGGCCGCTGATTTCATGGGTGTTTGATCTAAAGGATGCAGCCTCAGCGATTCGCTGCGCGCAAGAGGCTGGGGTGATGAAAGTAACCCTGAGGGTTGGGACTGCTGCGAAGTGATTCTCTTTTCTGTCACTCCCAGATACCGATCATCCATTATAAAGACTACGAGTCCCTCATAGATTTGTGTATAATTTGTGCAAACATCGGTGGTCAAGATGTATCGTTGAGGCATCGATAGCAATGATTGAATGGCTTAATGCGATTTCTACAGTGGTAATTGCGATTTTCGCCGTTGTGACTTCCATAGCAATAATTTGCCAGGTTAAAACCGCGCGAAATACGAATAGAGCGTGGATTATTGTCTCGCCCGCGAATGAAACTCCTCAATTCGGATACATTCTTGATCCCAAAGAGCCCAAAGACGAAGACTTTGGAAAAGACAAGACGAATGTTTTCGGTGTCGCTTTCAAGAATACAGGGGGAACTCCTGCTCGCCTCATCGAATACTCTGTTATATATATGTATATTGATAGATTGGATAACATTCCTCAGGAACCCGATTATGGAAAAATAATGTCGTTTGATGGATTACTTTTGGTTAAAGAAGATTCGATAGGAGGATTCACCTTCCTGAAATCTAACCCGCTGCCGACCAAAGCGCAAGTGATGGCAATACATCGGAAGGAAGCATTCGTGTACGCCTACGGATTTGTTAGCTATCGAGATGTATACGGAAGAAAGCACGAAACGCGATTCGGCTACCTATACTTCTCTCCACTGGGGCTCGATCCACGCCCGGCCGGATTTAAACGCGAGGAACTTCCAACTGCCTACAACAATGCAACTTAGAACCAGAACACAGCATTAGAACGCTACCGCTTCTTTGGCTTTCTTGACATTCAATCAAATGGCCCCCTAGACTGATTCTTCCCGTGGAAACCATGAACCAGGCGGATCACAAAACGATTATTGTAGGTGTCACAGGCGCCTCGGGCGCAGTGCTGGCGCAGTTGGCACTCCGGCTGCTTGAAGCTGACTCCCGGGTAGCGCGGATTCACTTGGTCGTCACCGAAACGGGCGCGCGGCTGCTGGCTCATGAGCTAAACATCGCGACCAGCGACTCGAAGCAACTGCCCGCGCTGCTGATCGGCGGGCGCGCGGAGAAAACCGAAGTCCTGCCGAATAAGGATGTGGGCGCGTCGATTGCCTCGGGCAGCTATCCGGTGGATGTGATGGTGGTGATTCCGTGCTCGATGGGGACGCTGGCGACCATCGCCGCGGGGACGAGTGACGATCTGATCGCGCGCTCGGCTGATGTTTGCTTGAAAGAGGGCCGAAAACTGGTTCTGTGCGTGCGCGATACGCCGTTCAGCAGGATTCATCTGGAAAATATGCTGCGCGCGCAGCAGGCCGGAGCCGTGATCATGCCGGCGATCGTGTCGTTTTATCACCAGCCGAAAACAATTGACGATCTGGTTGCCCAGTACGTTTATCGCGTCCTTGCGCAGATGGGGTTGCCGCAGGAGCAGGCGTATCGATGGGAAGGTCAGGCGAAAAGCAAGACGCGCGATGCATGAGGTTTTGGTAACACAGACTTCAGTCTGTGTGGTTTTGATCTTGGTTGAGTTCGCCCAAATCTAAACCAAAAGCGCACAGACTGAAGTCTGTGCTACTTGAAATTCGCGCGACACAGAATGCCTATATGAGAATGTATTGAGTATGAGGACTACGCAAATCAAGAATTCTTCCGTCTTTCTCTGCGCTCTCCGCGATCTCTGCGCGAGACACTCCGGGGTTTTCGAGTGAGCCACGGCCGCATCCGCACGATCCTTGAAATGATCAAGTTCGAGCACTCCGTGTTCGCTCTTCCGTTTGCTTTGACCGGGGCGCTGCTTGCGGCGCGGTACGCATCGATTCCAGCCACAGCGGCGGGCTTGTCCGCCGTAGCCGCCTCTCAGGCGAAGGCGGGTTGGCCTTCACTGCGGCAGATTCTGTGGATTGTCGTGGCGATGGTGGGGGCACGTTCCGCGGCGATGACGATGAACCGCATCATAGATTTACGCTACGACCGGGAAAATCCACGCACCCGCACGCGGGCGCTGGCTACCGGGGCGCTCTCGTTGGGATTTGCGTGGACCTTCGCGATTGCTGCTTCGGCGGTGCTGGTGATAGCGGCGTGGCAATTGAACCCGCTCGCATTAAAACTTTCGCCTGTCGCTCTGGCCGTGTTGTTTTTCTACTCGTACACCAAACGCTTCACGTCCTGGTCTCACCTGGTGCTGGGATTCTGCCTCGGAATGTCTCCCGCGGCGGCTTGGATCGCCATTGCGGGGTCGCTCGACGCGCGCATGTTGATTCTGTGCGGGGCGGTCACGTTGTGGGTCGGCGGCTTCGACGTATTGTACGCCTGCCAGGATTTTGAGTATGACAAGTCTGTGGAGCTTTTTTCCGTGCCGAAGCGATTTGGTATTGCGCGGGCTCTGACGATTGCCCGCCTCATGCACGTGGTAATGATCGCGCTACTTGGGTGGTTGGCGTGGAGTTTCCAGCTGCCGTGGCCTGCGTGGGTTGGAATCGCTGTGGTCGCCGCGCTGCTGGCCTACGAGCATTCGCTGGTTTCGGCAAACGACCTGAGTCGGATGAATGCTGCGTTTTTTACGGTGAACGGTTATATTAGTATTTTGTTTCTATTGTTCTGGGGCGCGGCTGTGGCGTTCGCGCGCCGTTAGATTTTAGTAGCACAGACTTCAGTCTGTGCGCCTTTGGTTTTACGAAACCCAACCCCGCACAGACTGAAGTCTGTGCTACTGGTGCCATGACCGACCTTCGAATTAGCGACGAACGACTGAAGCCTATTGCGGACAAGGTGCTTGCTGGCGAGCGCCTGAGCCCTGACGACGGCCTTACGCTGTACCGGTCCCCGGACCTGCTGGCCATCGGCTGGCTGGCGAATTCCGTTCGAGAAAAGCGCTACGGCAATACGTGCTTCTTCAATGTGAACCGGCACATCAATCCGACCAACGTGTGCGTGGCGCACTGCAAACTGTGCGCCTTCGGACGTGATCCCAACGCGCCCGGCGCCTACACCTTCGCGCTCGAAGAGATTTACCAGCGCGCCGAGCAGGGCACGCGCGAGGGCGCAACGGAATTCCACATGGTCGGCGGACTGCATCCCGATCTGCCATTTGAATATTTTCTGGAAATGATGCGCGGCCTGAAAAAGCGCTGTCCTACGGTGCATTTGAAAGCGTTCACGATGGTGGAGGTGGGGTACTTCTCGCGGATTTCAAAGCTCTCGATGCGCGACACGCTGCTGGCTCTGAAAGAGGCGGGCGTGGATTCTCTGCCGGGCGGCGGCGCGGAAATATTTAATCCGCGCGTGCGAAAAATTATTTGCGACCACAAAGTCAGCGGGCAGCAGTGGCTCAACATTGCACGCACGGCGCACGAAATCGGGTTGCGCTCTAACGCCACAATGCTGTACGGCCACGTGGAGAGCGATGAAGAACGCGTGGAGCATCTTCTGGCGCTGCGCGGTTTGCAGGACGAAACGCACGGCTTCTCGGCATTCATCCCGCTGGCGTTTCATCCGGCAAATACCGACCTCGCGCACCTGCCGCCGCCCACGGGATACCACGATTTAAAATCCATCGCGATCTCGCGCCTCCTGCTCGATAATTTCGATCACATCAAGGCGTATTGGGTGATGCTCACTCCGAGCATCGCGCAAATCGCGTTGCGCTTTGGCGCGGACGACCTCGACGGCACCGTCGTCGAAGAAAAAATCTACCACGATGCTGGAGCAAAGACTGCCGAGTTCACCCCGCGCGTCGAGCTCGAGCGCCTGATTCGCGAAGCCGGCCGCGTCCCCGTCGAGCGCGATACGCTATACCGGCCGGTGGACCGCTCGAAAATGCCCCCGATTGGACCTCCGCCTGAAGTTACGATTTCCATCGACATTTAGTGTAAAATGGCGTTTAAGCTCGTCATGTGGAGGCGTGCGCGATGCGTCAAGTAATCCTCTATCCCGGCGAAGATGGTTATTGGGTGGTTGAGTGCCCAAGTCTGCCCGGTTGCATTAGTCAGGGAGAGGACAAAGCCAAGGCCGTGGCCAACATTCGCGAAGCTATCGAAGGGTACATTGCCGCATTGGAAGAAGACGGCCTTCCAGTTCCTCAAGACCGGTTTGATGCCATTGTCATGGCTGTATGACCAGCCTTCCGCAGATTTCAGGGCGCGAGTGCGTTGCCGCACTCGGAAAAAAGGGATTTCAATTTAAACGGCAAAATGGAAGTCATATCATCCTCCGACGTGAACAGCCATTTGCCCAAGTTGTTGTTCCCGATCACAAGGAGCTCGACCGGGGTACTCTGCGCGGAATTCTTCGTCAGGCAGGATTGAGTATCGAAGAATTTATTGCGTTGCTGTGACGTTTTGAGGTTGCGATTTTCCCCGAACAATCTCCCACCCAAGCAAAACATAAAAAGGTCCGTAGCACAGCCACTGAAACAGCGGATCGAACTCCCACACGCCCAGCGTCTTGTAATTGATGAAAATCTTGTACGAGAGAAATTGCAAAACTGTGAGCAGCAGCCACGCTGGGCTCGGAAAGAAGCACAGCAGGGGCACGATCCACGTGAAATACCACGAGTACCCGTTGGGCGCGCAGAGCAATACTGTCCCGATCAGCAGGAACGCGGCACGCGTAGGGTCGGCACGGCGGAATGCCAGCCACAGCGCCAGACCGAGCACGACGCCTTCGCCGATCCCTGCCGCCAATTCGTGCGATCCGGTGAACCACAGTAGGCCCGGATAGACGCTCGAGTGGTAGTTTCGCCAGATCACCTGGTAATACTTGAGCATTCCCAGGAATTCACGCCAGCCATGGCGGTAGGGCCAAACGCAAACTGCGGCAAGCGCGGCACAACTGGCAGCGGCCAGCCATGCGCGCAGCTTCCTGGGCCACCCTGCGCGAATTAACGCTAATGGAATCAGGACGATGGGGAACGCCTTGGACAGCGCACCGGCCGTGAGCGTCAGCGTTGACATCGCGGGAAAGCGCCGTATAATCAGCAACGTAGCGACGACTGCGGCGATGGCCAGCGCGTCGTTGTGGCCGCTTGAGGCGAATTCGACGATCACCAGCGGATTCCAGGCGTAGATGGCTACCTGGTAATTCCGTCCCCCGGTTGATCGGAAGTGCCAGGCCAGCATCGCCATGACGGCCAGGTCGGCGAGCAGGAATGGCAGCTTGAAGCCTATCGGGCCGGGCAGCACGCGCCATGTCGCGCGGAACACTAGCTCAGACAGCGGCGGGTACATCGTGGGAATTTCCGGCGCGGGCATCACGTACCAGCCTGGGTCGCGCAGCGGTGCAAGGCGCGGGTCCGTCGGCGCAATGGCGTAGGGATTCCATCCGGCGTTCTGCACGTGGCCGTCCCAGCGGTACCGGTGGACGTCGGTCGAAAGTGATGGCGGGTAGGGAAACAGCGTCAGGCGAAAAGCCAGCGCGCCCAGCAGGACGATCCACAGCACGGCCCGGTTGTCGCGGGTGTGTTCCAGGGCATAGAGTGCGACGCAGTACAGCACGCCAGCGCCCAGCGCCAGGGCAATGAACTCGGGGATGTGGATTGACAGGTCCCCCAGGCGCGCCATCGCGGCAAATGCTGCTTCCAGCGCGACAATGGCGATGACGGCGATCAGGATTTGCGGATCGAACCGGCGGCGGGGTGAGTTCAATATTTGCTCGCAGATGAACTGGTAGTTTGCAAGGGAGACAATCTGGTTTGAATTTCGCGCAACATGCTCTCGGTCTTCTCGCGGCGGCGGCGCAAAGCCCGCTCACAAATTATTGGGCCAAGCTGACTGACCCGAACCGCAATCCCTTCCGCGGACTCTATCAACTGAATTCGTTCGATCTGGCCATCATGATTCCGTACTTCATCGTGCTGGTGATTCTGGCCTCGTTCGGCATGCACCGGTACTACCTGGTGTACGCCTATTTCAAAAATCGCAGCAATGTTCCCGGCCCCCCGCCACAGATCACGGAGTGGCCCAAGGTTACCATACAGCTTCCGATCTACAACGAGCGCTACGTGATCGAGCGCCTGGTGGACGCGGTGGCGAAGTTCGATTACCCGCCCGAACTGCTCGATATTCAGGTGCTCGATGACTCTACCGACGAGACGCAGCAGGTGGCGCGCGAGTGCGTCGAGCGCTATCAGGCGCTGGGATTGCCGATTCACTATCTGCACCGCACGGACCGCACCGGCTACAAGGCGGGCGCGCTGGCCGCGGGCCTGGAATCCGCGAAGGGCGAATTCGTCGCCATCTTCGACGCCGATTTCGTTCCGTCAGCGGATTTTCTACGCCGCACGATTCCGTATTTCACCGATCCGAAGATTGCGATGGTCCAGGGGCGATGGACGTATTTGAACACCCACTACTCCCCGCTGACCGAGGTGGAAACGATTCTGCTCGACGGCCACTTCGTGATGGAGCATGGCGCGCGTTCGCGCAGCGGCAGCTTTTTCAACTTCAACGGCACTGCCGGCGTGTGGCGCCGCCACGTGATCGACGATGCCGGCGGCTGGCAGCACGACACGCTCACCGAGGACACCGATCTTTCCTACCGCGCGCAGCTTCTCGGCTGGAAGTTTCTTTATTTACCCGACATCGAATGCGCCTCGGAGCTGCCCGTGGATATGAACTCGTTCAAAGGGCAACAGGCGCGCTGGGCCAAGGGCTTGATGCAGACGGCGAAAAAAATCCTGCCGCGCGTGTTGCGCTCGGACGAGCCGATGCACGTCAAGGCGGAGGCGGTGTTCCACCTGACGGCCAACATCAGCTATCCGTTTATGGTGATCCTCTCGACGCTGCTACTGCCCGCGATGATCGTGCGTTTTTATCAGGGCTGGTTCCAGATGCTGTTCATCGACTTGCCGCTATTCATCGCGTCCAGTTGCTCGATCTCCGGTTTTTATCTGGCATCGCAGCGCGCGCTGTATCCGAAGACGTGGAAGCGCTCGATCAAATACATGCCGTTCGTGATGGCCGTGGGCATCGGCCTCTCGGTGCGCAACGCCAAGGCTGTGATGGAAGCAATTTTCGGCGTGAAATCGGAATTCGCACGCACGCCGAAATTCAATATCGACGGACAGTCCGGCACATGGCGCAAGAAGTCGTACCGCAATCGCGCCGGATGGATGCCGTACCTCGAAATCGGACTCGGGCTCTACTTCGCCCTTACGATTGTGTACGCCATCCAGAATGAAAATTACGCGACTACGCCGTTTCTGTTCCTGTTCGTCTGGGGATTCCTCTATACCGGCGTGATGTCCGTGGCGCAGGGCTGGATTGAGCGTTTCCGGCTCGGTGGGCGGTCGACGCCTGCGTCTGAGGTTCGGCCTGCGGCTTCCGGGGCGCCAGGATTCTAATCTAACGGTGTATATGCTTGGGGACTTTCCGTTGGGCTCTCAGCCGAAATAACTTCCCAAAATAGGTTATTCTAGTGGGTGACATGAAGGACCTATCAAATAATTTGTTGGGTGACTTTCACTAATATCTAGCCAAATACATGTCTTCAAACGCGCTTGACTATATTACGGTTCAAGGATTCAAAAGCATTGCTTCATTGGAGAAGCTCGCCTTGAAACCGATCAATGTCTTGATCGGCCCCAATGGTTCAGGCAAGTCGAATTTTATCGGCGTCTTTGCATTCCTGCACGCTATTCGCGAAGGCCGATTAAGGGATTATGTGACACAGGCCGGAGGCGCGGAGAAGGTCTTGCACTTCGGCTCGAAAACGACAAAGGAAATCAAGTTTCACCTTTCTTTTGGAAACGAGTTGAACCAATACGCACTTACCCTTTCTCCGACTCAAGATGATGGTCTTTATCCTTCATTGGAAACGACGTTTTTCTGGGAGAAGAGTCAATATTCTAAACCCTATGATTTGTCACTATCTGCCCGTGAACAAGGGCGAGAAGCCGGCATAAGCAATCCTGGACTACAGAGAACGCCTGGGTGGGTTCGAACGCGCCTTGGCGGTTGGCGGCTTTACCATGTTCATGACACCAGTGCGTCTTCTCCGATGCGTAAAACTGCGAAAGTGAATGACAACTCATTTTTTCGCCCTGACGGCTCTAATCTCGCCTCTTTTCTCTATTATCTATCCGAGCGCCACGAAACTTCTTACAGCCTGATTCGGCGCACGATCCAGCGTGTTACTCCGTTTTTTGACGATTTCAAGCTAAACCCCCTCAGGTTGAATCCTGAGGACATCAAATTGGAATGGAGACATAAAAACTCCGACCAGTACTTCGATGCGTCCTCTCTTTCGGATGGGACAATTCGGTTCATAGCCTTGGCGACCCTTTTTCTTCAACCCAAAGAATTTCTTCCCTCGATCATTCTTGTCGACGAACCGGAATTAGGTTTACACCCGTATGCGATTGGCATGCTTGCCTCTCTCATCCGCCATGCCTCGAAAGATGCCCAAGTCATCGCATCCACGCAATCCTCCTTATTGCTCGATCATTTCGATCCTCAAGATGTGTTAGTCGCAAATCGCGTGGGCAGCTCGACGCAAATAGCGCGCCTGGCACCCGAGCAGTTGACCGACTGGTTAGAAGACTACAGTCTTGGCCAGCTGTGGGAGAAGAACGAATTCGCGGGAAGACCCGTTCCGGAGTAACTATGGCGCGTCTCCTGGTCCACGTTGAAGGGCAAACCGAAGAAAGCTTCGTAAATGAAATCCTTCGACCCTATTTGGTTAGCCGCGGTTTTGAATCGGTCAGCGCGCGCATTATGGGGAACGCGCGTTTACGGCGAAGGCGCGGCGGTATTCGGCCATGGCCGACTGTGAGAAAGGACATTATTGGCCATCTGCGTCAGGACCGAAACTGCACTGCAACTACGATGGTCGATTTTTACGGATTGCCACAACGAGGGGACGGCGCGTGGCCCGGTCGTGCGGGGGCAAATGGTCTTGAAATACATGGCAAGGCGCTGTTTGTGGAAGAGGCCATGCTAAGAAATCTGACCGAAAATCTAGAGTCAGACCTCGACGCAAAACGCTTCGTACCATTCGTTATAATGCATGAGTTCGAGGGCCTACTCTTTAGTGATTGCGCAGCCTTTAGCCAAGGGATCGGACGACAAGACTTGGAATCCAGACTTAGGGATATTCGGGATCAGTTCGAAACGCCCGAAGATATTAATGACTCTCCGCTCACCGCACCATCCAAGCGTGTTCAAGACCTCGTGCCGGGCTATGAAAAGCCCTTTCTTGGTACTTTAGCCGCATTGGAAATTGGCTTAGACCGAATTCGAGCGGAGTGCCGCCATTTCAGCGATTGGCTGCAAAGACTGGAATCTCGAAGCCAGTAGAGCCATGGGGCAGGCAGTCTTCGCGGCCTTTGTTCCAGGCTTGAGCATCATCGGTTACCGAATTTAGCTGGGGCGATCTGATGACAAAAACTAGGTTCATCGCATACAACATCTTGGTTGTAATGATCCTAGGATCTATCGCTTCGATTGTCTCGGCCTGGGAACGCGAACCAACCACCGTCTATGCCGAACGCCGCGCGAAGCTCATCGCCGCAGTCAACGCACCCATCGTAATCTTCGGCTACACCGGGCACGAGGAAGCGAATCCCTCCTACGTTTTCATGCAGGAAGAAAATTTCTACTACCTGACCGGGCACAACGAGGAGGGCGCGGCGTTGTTGCTGGTGCCTGAATCGGCGGCGCAGAAGGGGTGGAGCGGGCCGCGCGAGATTCTGTATCTGCCGCCGCGCGATTTGAGCGAGGAGAAGTGGAATGGGCCGCGCCTCGGTCCGGACGATCCCGCGATCAAGGCGAAAACAGGCTTTGCGGATGTGGAATCGTTCACAAAGCTGCATGAGACGCTGGCGAACCTGAGCCGCGAGTTTCCGGACATCTACACGGAATTGCCGGGGCCGCATGACGAAGGCTATCCTCACGCAGCGAACTGGTCGAATTGGGTGAAGGGTGCCGCGCCTCACGTCACGCTGAAGGATGTTTCCCCCGCGGTGGGCACGCTGCGCGCTGTAAAATCTCCCGGCGAGCTGGCGCTGCTGCAAAAAGCGATCGATGCTTCGGTTGACGCGCAACTGGCAGCGATGAAGACGATGCATTCCGGCCTTTTCGAATACCAGGTGGCGGCGAAGATGGTGGAGATTCACGCCGAGGCCGGGTGCGAGACCGAGGCGTATGCCCCAATCGTCGGCTCCGGCATTAATTCCACTGTGCTGCATTACAACAAGCTGGACCGCAAGATCGATGGCGGCGAGGTGGTGCTGCTCGATGTGGCCGGGCAGTACTCGGGCTACGCGGCGGACATTACGCGCACACTTCCGGCGGACGGAAAATTCACGCCGCGCCAGCGCGAGATTTATGAGGTGGTGCTGGGCGCGCAGAACGCCGCGCTGGCCGCGCTCAAGCCCGGTATGACGCTGTATGGCCAGGGGTCCACGAGCCTGCAGAAGATCGCGGCGGATTATATCGACTCGCACGGCAAGGACAAGGAAGGCCGCTCGCTGGGGCGGTATTACATTCATGGCCTGAGCCATCATCTGGGACTCGACGTGCACGATTCCGCCGGGCCGTCGCGTCCGCTGGAGGCGGGCATGGTCATCACCGTCGAGCCGGGCGTTTACATTCCTGAGGAAAATATCGGCGTGCGTATCGAGGATGATGTGCTGATTACCTCATCCGGATATAAGCTGCTTACTGCGCGGCTGCCGCGCTCGGTCGATGAGATTGAAAAGATTATGGCTGATGGCAAGGTCGAGCGGGAGAAACACGGGCAATAAGCAGGCGTACTGGCAAGGGCACGACAATGTCGTGCCCCTACGGGCGATCGTTACACGGGGGCAATCATGGCCGAACAGCCGCGCGTCGAGACAAATCCACTGGTTCGAATTTTCGGTCGGCCCGGTTCGGCTACGGCGTATGCGATTCGCGATTTTCTGCACCGCAGCGATGTGCCGTTCGAATGGATTCAGCTGGAAAGCGATGAGCAGGCGCGCTCCAATGCCGGCGTCGAATCTCTTCAAGACTCGCGCCTTCCGGTCTGCATCTTCCCGGATGGCAGCCGCATCGAATGTCCCAGCGTCCGGCAAATTACCGAAAAGCTGGGGTGGTTCCGCTCGCCGCTGCAATCCGAATACGATCTGGCGATTTACGGCGCGGGCCCAGCAGGACTAAGCGCCGCCGTATATGGCGCCTCCGAAGGACTCAAAACCGTATTGATCGAGCGCTCCGCCATCGGCGGGCAGGCAGGAACCAGCTCCAAGATTGAAAATTATCTGGGATTCCCGCAGGGGATCAGCGGGGCGGAACTGGCCGAGCGGGCGCGCGAGCAGGCTCTCCGCTTCGGCGCCGAAATTCTGCTTGCCCGCGAAGGAGTTCGCGGTGAATTTTCCGAGGGCAAAGGGACGGGCTTTCTTGCCGACGGCACCAGGATTGTCGCCCGCGCCGCGATTTGCGCTACAGGCGTCGCCTACCGGCGGCTGGGCGTCTCGAACGAGGAACAATACTTCGGATCGGGCCTGTATTACGGCGCCGGCGCCAGCGAAGCCGGGCTGGTTAAGGATTTGCAAGTGATCGTGGTGGGCGGGGGAAACTCGGCGGGACAGGCGGCCATGCACTTTTCCGCGCTGGCGAAAAAAGTAACCATGGTTATTCGCGGCGAGTGCTTGAAGAAGACACTTTCGCAGTACCTGGTGGATCGTGTGAACGCTGCGCCGAATATCGAGGTATTGCGAAGAACCGACATCACCGGCCTGGGCGGTGAAAATTGCCTGCAGGAAGTTACGCTGAAAAATCGCGACACCGGGGAGGAACGAAAAATCGCCACGCACTGGCTGTTCGTCTGCATTGGCGGCGAACCGCACACCCAATGGGCCGTGGAAGCGGGGATCGTTCGCGATGAGTCAGGCTACCTGGTCACCGGCCCCGATTTGATTCAGCAGGGTAAGCGCCCGGCCAAATGGCCGCTAGACCGCGATCCATATTACCTGGAGACAAGCGTTCCGGGAATGTTCGCTGCCGGCGATGTTCGACACGGGTCTGTGAAGCGCTGCGCTTCGGCAGTTGGTGAAGGCGCTATGGCTGTGGCATTCGTACACCGGTATTTAGCGCAGGGCTGACAGCGATCACTGCGGGTTGCCGGACAATTTATCCATTGGAGGAATCGATGGCAGAAATTTGTGAACATCTCAAAGGAATCAAATTCACCAAGGCGACCAAGCATGTTTGCGACGAGTGCCTGAAAATGGGGGACGTCTGGGTCCACTTGCGCATGTGCCTGGAATGCGGGAACGTCGCCTGCTGCGATTCCTCCAAAAACAAACATGCCACCAAGCATTTTCATCGCAGCAAGCATCCCTTAGTTCGATCCATTGAGCCCGGCGAAACCTGGGTGTGGTGCTACGTGGACGAAGTCGAGCCAATGGAGCTGGAAGAATAAATCCGCGACGAATGAATTAGGGATACCAGAACTTATTTCCTGTCGCTGACCGATTTCTTTCGTCCTAACTTTTTCAGCAAACTCAATCGCCTCTTGAATTGTTTTCTCAACGCGCCGCGCTCGGGCATCGGGGCTGCGGTAGTAGAGGATACCCAGCAGGTGCCCGCGCCGCTGCAATCGCGACATTCGTTCCCATCCCTCGTGAGCGCGAGAATTCTGTGCAAATGCCAGCTGCAGGATTGGCGGGAGTTCCTGTTCTGCTTCCATGACTGCTAACAGACGTTCCGCGATCTGCCCGGCACGCCGCGTTCGGGCCTCGGCACTGTTTACTTCCACAATCCAGTCAGCGATGGCCTTGCGCGTGGAGTAGTTCAGTTGGTCGAACCAGTGGCGGAGTGCGCGCGCTTCAGCGAGAGCCAGCTTCAATTGCATGGGAACGCTGACGACGCGTTCTTCGGTGTCGGGCTCCAGACGGAACCGTGAGGTCATTCCGGGAGCGGTTTTGGCGCCGCGCTGCATTCGCTTGTTAACCAGCAGAAAATGACCGCCATTCTTTCGGGGAAATAGCGAAGCGCGAAAGGCGAAACCGTTGATTTTGCCTTTCACGCGGATTCGCCCGCGTTTTCCCCAAATCTTCACAACATCGAACGGAATCCGGATGATTACCCACTTGAGGGGCGATTCGACGCGCTCCAGTCTGGCTTGGAACGAATTCGCGTTTGATTTAGTCATGAAAATCTCGCGGACCGACTTTCACTATCGTACGGCACTTGGATATTCGTGAAGCCAAGTATACGAGGAAACGGGCGGTGTTCAAGAATTCGATGCACTTCCTAACGGTCCATGCGTTGACCATTCGCGCGCTGGGCGTCTATAATCGTCAATTCGAGGGTGGCGCGTTTTAGGTCCCAATTACCTCACAGCCGCCCTTGCTGCACGAATCTGGAATGCAGCGGAATTTACCGCCTGCCGCAAGATCCCGTAGGCATCAGGAGCGATTTACATGCGAGCAACACAATTGCGCCCAGGAATGACCATCCGTCACGAGGGCGAACTTTTTACCGTTCATAGCGTCGAGCACCGTACGCCCGGCAACAAACGCGCAGCCATGGCGACAAAAATGCGGAACCTGCGCACGGGCTCGATTATCGATTACCGGTTCCGCGCGGAAGTGGATATCGAACGGGCAGTCTTCGATGAGATCGAACACGAATATCTGTATTCGGATAATGACGGATATCATTTCATGAACTCGGAATCGTTCGAGCAGTTTCATCTGAATGCCGATGTGCTGGGCGAAGCGGTTTATTATCTGATTCCGAATACGACGGTGACGCTGGAATTTTACGAGGGTAAGGCGATCGGCGTGGTGCTGCCGGACACGATGGACTTGAAAGTAGTGGACACCGAGCCGACCGTGCAGAAGGCCACCGCCAGCGCGGTGATGAAGGCGGCGAAGCTGGAAACCGGCCTAACGATTCAGGTGCCTCCATTTGTCAACACCGGAGATAAGGTCAGAGTGGATACATCGGAAGCGCGCTACGTTCAGCGCGTGTAGTGAGGCGGGTTCGGCTTTATCTTGCCAGCGCCGAAAATGTCAGGGGCGATTGCTGAACCATACCCTGCAAAGCATCTACCAGTTCCGCATCCCACCATCCCCGGCGCGTCTCTTCCCACATAATTTCGAGAGCCTTTTCCTGCGAGAGCGCAACCCGGTACGGGCGCGCGGTGGTGAGCGAATCGTAGATATCGACGGTTTGCAGAATGCGCGCTTCGAGAGGAATTTCCGAGCCTCTCAGATGGTCGGGGTAACCCGAGCCGTCCTGCTTTTCGTGGTGGGAACGGATGATTGGCAGAACGTTACGGAAACTTTTCAGCGGCTCACAGATGCGCTCCCCAACGACCGGATGATCCTCGATCAGTTTTCGCTCCGCGCGGTCGAGTGGCCCCGGCTTCAATAGTACGTATTCGGGCACGACGACCTTGCCGATGTCATGAACGATTCCGCCGCGCCGGAGCGCAACGCACCGTTCCGCGGACAATCCGATTCTTTCCCCGAGCGAAACCGAAAAACGCGACAACCTGTCGCAGTGTCCCTCGGTATAAGGATCTTTCGCTTCGATGCTGCGCGCGAGTATGCAAAGCACAGTCTCCGCATGTTCGAGTTCATCGGTAATGCGTTTGAGCCGAACGAGCGAACGCACTCTCGCCAGTAATTCTTCTTTCCTCACCGGCTTGTTCAGGAAATCGTCTGCGCCCGCTTCGATGCCGTGGATGCGGTCTTCCGCGCTGGTGAGCCCGGTAATCAGCACCACGGGAATCAGTCGGGTCTCCGGCCTGGATTTCACCTCATGGCAAACGGAGAAGCCCGTGCGGCCGGGCATCATTACATCGAGCAGCGCCAGGTCCACCGGCTGTGTACAGATTGCGTGCAACGCCTGCTCGCCATCCTCGACCGAAATTACGCGATAGCCATTCAGGCGCAGCATTTCCGACAGCCCATCGCGAATGGATTCGTGATCGTCTGCTACCAGAATTGTTCCGTGAAATTGTCCGTTAGTTGACAATTGTTCCCTTATCGAAAATTACCCCAAAGCAGAAGTGCCCGGCGGACCCTCCGCCGGAAAAAAATCAGTGGCAGGGGATTCGTATTGTCCTTGCACCGGGTAACCGTGTCAAGCCAAACTGGCACAATTTTGGTGCATTGGGTTCAATCAGAAACCGTCTTTCCCCACAACCCGTTGCCATCGCATCGACAGCCGCAGGTCTATTACGAATCAGTTGAACACGCGGAAAAAAATTGCGCCTACATAGCGGAGTTGCCGATTCAAATCGAACGTGTGCGCCAGCGCCTTCTGATCTAAGAATTTTATAATGCGAGGATCGGCGGCGACGCGCTGCTCAAAATTTGTTTCGGTCTCCCACGCAGCCATCGCATGTTCCTGCACCCACTTGTAGGATTCTTCACGGGCTGCACCCGCCTCGACGAGGTCCTGCAAGAGCTGTCCGGAAAATACCAGTCCGCCGGTAGCATCCAGATTGCGGCGCATCCGCTCAGGGAAGACGCGCATTCCGGAGACAATGTCGGTCATGCGCGCGAGCATATAGTCCGCCAGGATTGTGGAGTCCGGTAGAATGACGCGCTCGACCGAGCTGTGCGAAATGTCGCGCTCATGCCAGAGCGCAATATTCTCGAATGCCGCCGTCGCATTGGCGCGCACGACGCGCGCCAGGCCGCATACCTGTTCGCTCGATACCGGATTGCGTTTGTGCGGCATCGCTGAACTGCCGCGCTGCTCGCCATCGAAGGGTTCCTCGGCTTCGCGCACCTCGGTGCGCTGCAGGTGGCGGATTTCCAGCGCGATCTTCTCCAGCGTCGCGGTGAGGATCGCAAGAGAGGAAACATATTGCGCGTGGCGGTCGCGCTGAATCACCTGCGACGCGACCGGAGCCACGTCCAACCCCAGCCGCTTGCAGATGTCGGCTTCCACTTCCGTTCCGAGATGCGACGCGTTGCCCACCGCACCGGAAATCTTTCCGACGGCCATTTGGCGCGCGGCGTGGGCGAATCGTTCGAGGTTGCGGCGATTCTCAGCAAACCAGTTGGCGACCTTCAGGCCAAAGGTGATCGGCTCGGCATGCACACCATGCGTCCGGCCAATTTGCGGTGTGTGCTGAAACTCGCGCGCGCGGCGTTCCAGAACTTCTCCGAAACGGATAAGTCCGTGCTCGATCAGCCGGGAAGCCTCGCGAAGCTGCAGGGCCTGCGCGGTGTCCACCACGTCGTTCGAGGTCATGCCGTAGTGCAGCCAGCGCGCGGCGCCCGGATCGCCGATGGTTTCACCGACGGCTATGGTGAACGCGATGACATCATGCTTGACCTTGGCTTCGATCTCCGTGATTCGCCGCGCCACTCCGGCATCAACGCGCGCTTTTTCCCGAATCGTTGCTGCCGCAGCTCCAGGCACTACGCCGCGCTCGGCCAGCGTTTCGGTTGCAGCGATTTCCACCTCCAGCCATCGCTTATATTTTCCCTCCTCGCTCCAGACACGGCCCATCTCTTCGCGTGTATATCGTGAAATCAATCGGAACTCCCTTTGGCGCACACGCCGACGAATTCAGGCGCGGCAGTTGAAACAAAATGTATGGGGAAAATCCCTGTCAGATGATACCCGATTTTGCGGTTGGATGTCTTGTCGGGTCGCTCGTAGAGTGAGGACCTTTAGTTGCGCAAATTTGTCCCTTATGGTAATTCCGAACCTGGCGAATGCCATTCAATAGGTGAGTTCCCTGTTGCATTTCAATACAGGAAAAGGAGAGTCTCCATGCCATATGTAAACGTCGGCCAGGAAAATTCGGGCGGCATCGATCTCTATTATGAAGATCACGGCTCGGGCGCACCGGTCGTTCTTGTGCACGGCTGGCCGTTGAGCGGCGCGTCCTGGGAAAAGCAGACAGCGGCGCTACTCAGTGCAGGTCATCGCGTGATCACCTACGATCGACGCGGATTTGGCCGGTCGAGCCAGCCTTGGACGGGCTACGACTACGATACGTTCGCCGAGGACTTGCACAAACTGGTGACGAAGCTCGACGTGCGAAATTTTACCCTCGTAGGATTTTCCATGGGTGGAGGCGAAGTCGCACGGTATATCGGAAACTACGGATCGGAGTGCGTGAGCAAGGCGGTGTTTATCGCCTCCATCCAGCCGTTCCTGCTGAAGACGGCGGACAACCCTAAGGGTGTGGATGGCAGCGTGTTTAAAGGAATCGAGCAGGGCATCGCTGCGGATCGCCCGGCGTTTCTTTCTGCTTTTTTCAAGAATTTCTATAACGTGGATGTTCTGGGCGGCAAGCTCATCAGCGATGAGGTTTTGCGATATAGCTGGAATGTCGCCGTCGCCGCCTCTCCCAAAGGCACCCTCGATTGCGTGTCGGCGTGGCTCGCCGATTTCCGCAGCGACCTCCAGAAAATCAATGTGCCTACGCTAGAAGCTATTGCACAACCCTCCGCAAGACGATCATGAAGCAAGCGATATGAAAGAAGGCCCCATAGATCGTGAGCGAGCGGTCGTAGCGCACGACCAAGCGACGGAAGTTACCGAGCCAGGCG
>Ga0265331_10000224_pt1 | contig 68220 bp, 50 predicted proteins | sample 41923metaG_FD_202088 | JGI IMG/M metagenome (GOLD analysis project Ga0265331, IMG submission 202088) | Rhizosphere microbial communities from Carex aquatilis grown in University of Washington, Seatle, WA, United States - 4-19-23 metaG | ecosystem: Host-associated > Plants > Roots > Rhizosphere... | reverse complement strand
GCGCTCCGTCAACAACTTGGCCCTCCGCGGCACTGGAGGCCCCGCAGACGCACGCGGCCGCCTCACCCCTATCCGGCGATCGCCGCCTTGATCGCCGGTTGACCTTCAATTGAGGTTTTCGGGCTTAATCAAAGACGAGGCGGGGGGAACGCCAATACATCGGCCGTAATTGGTGAGCATGGCAGGTCTCAGTTTGCGCTGGTGAGTTGGACCAAGAGCTGCGGTGAACCCGGCGGGCCCGTCTGTCCGGTGAACTTGATCAACATCTGCGGCTCCTGCACGCTGAGCCAGACGGTCTGTGTGGGGACGAACAACGCCATCACCGGCAGCAGGAACCCGGGAAGATTTGGGAAGACGCTTTCGGCCTTGGCGCGCATGTGCACGCGGTACGCGTCAAACTTGCCGGCGGGGACCGCGACCGTTTCGCGCCCGTCGAGCCACAGATCCATTTCGATCAACGAGCCATTCGGTAGAATAAAGTAGAAGTTCGTGCGCGGCTGCACGGTGCCGAGACCGAGATGGGCCAGCACGTAGCCGAGCGGGGCCAGCGGCGGATAGGTGTTCGGCGGCAAGGGCTTGGTGAGCAGCGGAAATGCATCCGGCACGACGCGCTCCGCGGCTGAGGAGAGCTCGGTGCCACTGCGATCGCGCAGCACCGCATGCCACGACACGCAGCGCGGCGGCGTCTCCCGGGTGAAGCGCGCGCGGATTTCGGCGACGGCGCCGGTCGGGAACTCCATCAGGGACACCGCAATCACCTCGTCCGGTCGTTCGCTGTCTACTTCGTTCCAATCGCGCAGTGTCAGGAGCCGCTTCTGCTCTCTGGTGTCGACGACATCGTGGCTGAGCTTCGGGCTGGTCGCTGCCGGTGACGTCTGTGCCGCGGCGGCACGCAGCGCCATTGCCGTCCAGAGCGCCATGGCCATGATCGATGGTCGTCTCGCCATGCTGGGCGCGTGATACTGTGTTGGTCGGGTGCCGCGCAAGCTACTTGGGAGAGAATGGAAAACAGGAAACCGGAAACAGGCAATTGAAAACCGGCAAATGCTGGCTCAACGATCTTCGTCGGGATTCGCCGGTTTCCGGTTCCCGGTTTCCTGTTTTTCATTTTTCTTGTTCCCCGCAGGTGCAAGGATCATCAGCTTGAAGTGGCTCGCCTGTTTGCCGACGAACTCGGCGACCGCTTTGTTGACGGCATCGCGTAAGCGGCCGCCTTTGCCATCGCGCGCCGACCAAGTGAGTCCGGTGTGGCGCCAGGCACGCTCCGGCCCGACGCCGGCCAAGGCCAACATCCAGCCCAGCGTCCGGTAGCGCGTGATGACGTCGCGCGCCGCGCGATCCAGGACCACCCCGCTGCGCCGTGCCAGCTCGCCTTGCGGGCCAAAAAATTTCACCCGCAGGCCCGCTTGCGCGGCGGCCGTGGCGACGACCGTGAAGTCGACGAAGAACGTGATGTCGTCGCGCCCCGGATCGCGATAGATGCTGGCGCCGGAGCGCGGCGGACCAGCGAACACCCGCTGGCGCTCGGGCGTCATGAGGTGAAACGCCGCGGTGTCGCCGTAGTCGATCCACAGGCATTCCGACCGCTGATAGAGCCGCGCCGTGTTGCGCACCAACCTGGGGATTGCCGGGCAGGCAAAATACGGCCGGAATTTCTCCATGAAGAAGAATTCCGGATAGTAACGATGCACAAACTCGTGCAACTCCGGCACATGCCGCGCCGGCAGCGTGACCTCTTCAAACCTCACGTGCGGCCGTAGCCGCGCATCGGCGAGCACGCCGGCGAGAGCCGCACGCGGAATGGCACGTGGCAGGCCGTCGATGCCGGGTGCGAAGTCGATCTGTCCGGCGCGCACGCGGACGGCCCGGTCCATCGACGGCACGATGTACACGACCCCAGGGCCGTCGGCGCAGGACACGACCTTATGATGTGAAAGGCAATCGAGCACCTCGTTGGCGAAGACCAGCCCGCAAGATCCGAACGGTGCAGCGCGCGTGGCCCGCTGCGACAGGTCGGCCCGCGTCCAGGTCACCGACGACGCGAGCGGCCCAAGCGTTGCGCGTTGGCGCTCGACCAGGGCGACGCTGCGTTCGATGATCCGATAGCGCACCGCCGAGGAGAATCGCCGCCAAGCGCCGCCGTGCCGGGCACTTTGATGGACCGCAATCAACGCGTCCAGACACAGCTGCCCATTGCCGGCACCGAGCTCGCAGATCTCGAAGGCCGCCGGCTGCCCGGCGCGCCGCCAGAACCGATACGCGTAGGTCGCCAGCATGCTTCCGAACAACGGGGAGAGCGCCAGCGGGAACGTATCGTAATGCCCGCCTTCGCCGAAGCGCACCTGGCCGGTGCTGTAGTAGCCCCAGGTGGGATCGAAGAGCGCGTCGTCGACGAAGTCGCAGTATGAGGGGAAGAGTCCGGCGATGCGGCGCGCCTCCTCCGCGGACGTGATGCTGCGCGGGCGCGCCATAGCCGCGGCGCGGCTGCGACTGTCTCGACGAGCGTTGTGTCCTGAGCCGTGTCGAAGGAACGCGTGCGCCATGGCGATACCGCCGGAGGCCTAGCAGCCCGTTGGACTTGGACGCAAGGAGCGACTCAAAGGGGGAAGAGGCCAAAGAAGAGGCGCCGGCCGCAGGCCTTCTCGGACTTGGAAGCATGCAGCGACCCAACGGGGAGCGGCCCATAGAGGAGACGCCGTTCGCAGGGCGCTCGCCATTGACCGGGGAGCAATGCTAAAAGGGCGGTCATGCTGCGCCGCGCCGGATCGTTGCTCTTCTGGACATTCCTGCTGATCAGCTCGTTGCTGCTGTTCCCGGTGGCATTGCTGATCTGGGTGACCACCGTGTGGTTCGACCCCCGGTTGGTCGTGTTGCATCGCTTCACCTGCTTCTGGGCCTCGCTTTATTCATGGCTCAACCCCGTGTGGCGCGTGCATATTGAGGGGCGCGAAAAGATCCGGCCGGAGACCGCCTACGTCATGGTCGCCAATCACCAGTCGTTGCTCGATATCCTGGTGCTCTTCCGTCTGTTCACCCATTTCAAGTGGGTATCGAAAATCGAAAACTTCCGCGTGCCGGCCATCGGCTGGAACATGTCGTTGAACCGCTACATCAAGCTGCGGCGCGGCGATAAGGACAGCATCGCCGAGATGATGGCCGCGTGCGAGCGGACGCTCGCCGAGGGCAGCTCGGTCATGATGTTCCCCGAAGGAACGCGCTCCGTGGATGGGCGGCTGCGCGAGTTCAAGCACGGCGCCTTCACACTGGCCCAGCGCACCGGCAGCCCGCTGCTGCCGATTGTCGTCCACGGGACAGCCGATGCGCTCCCCAAGCGCGGCTTCGTCCTGCAGGGCCGTCACGCCATCCGCATCCGCGTGCTCGACGAGATTCCCTATCACAGCTTCGCGGAGAAACCGGTCGAGCTCCTGACGCGCGAGACCCGCGAGCGCTTCGCCATTGAGCTGGGCGAGACCAACGCGGCGTCGGCGGCGTGAGGGCCGACAGGACTTGGGCGCCCCTTGTAGCCTGTCGGATGTGAGACCTCACAGCGATCCGATGCGACACGGACGAGCGGAAAGACGCCGGTCGCCGATGCCGTTGGTAGCGCGGCTCGGTTGACCTCCACGGCCGTTAAACATAGTATTACGCCATGATCAAGACGATTACCAAGGTCGGCAATTCCCAGGGCATTATCCTCGACGCGGCACTGATGGAGCTGGCGCATCTGAAGGCCGGCGATGAGCTGAACGTGGAAGTCCATGAGGGCGGTACGCTCACGCTCACGCCGATTCGTCCGCGGCCGTCGCGCGCGGAGGTGTCGAAGGTCATCAAGTCCACCATGAAGGATTACGCGAGGACGATGAAGAAGCTGGCATGAGCGTGACACTCGCGAGCTGTTTTCATCTCACGGTGGAGATCGTGCGGGAGATTCACGCTGAAGCCATTGGCCGGTTCGGCGGATCTGATGGCGTGCGGGATATGGCCTTGTTGGAATCAGCGGTGGCCGCGCCGCAAGCGACGTTCGGCGGCCAGTCACTCTACAAGGATCTCGGCGAAGTGGCGGCGGCGTATCTGTTCTACCTGTGTCGCAACCACCCTTTCGTCGACGGCAACAAGCGGGCCGCCCTGGGCGCGTGCATCGTCTTTCTGCGGCTCAACGAAATCGAACCGAAGGCCGATGGTCAGGCCTGGGAAGAGCTCACCCTGGCTATCGCCGCCAGCATGATTGACCGGGATGAGGCAACCAAACGACTGCGGAAACTGTTGCCGAAATACGCATGAGGAACCCGTCCGCCCTTGTTCACGAGGTCTGGAATCACTGCCACTTCCGCCGGCGATCGGGAAGAGACGTCTGCGAATGCAGCAACGCGTCGCGCTCGAGCACCGCTCGCGACGGCACCGCATAGCGACCAACGGGAGCGGTCCACAGAAGGGACGCCTCCCGCAGGGCCGCAGGGCCTATCCAATTGCGCCCTTTTCCTTCAACGCGGCGATGTCGTCCCAGCTGTAGCCGTACTCGAGCAGCACCTCTTCGGTATGCTCACCGAGCTCGGGAGCGGCGTGGCGGATGCTGGCGGGCGTGGTGTGGAACTCGATCGGGCTGCGCAGCACTTCGATGGGCTCTCCGGAACGGTGCTCCACCTTCGCGAAGGCGTCGATGACGCGGGCCTGCGGGTCTTGCAGCACTTCAGAGATGGTCTGCACGGGGCCCCACACCAACCCGTGTTGATCGAAACACGCGGCCCACTCGGCGCGCGTGTGGGTCGCGAAGATCTCGTCGAGGCGCGCGATCAACTCGATGCTGTTCTGGGCGCGTACGAACACGTTGGCGAAGCGCTCGTCGGTCTCCAACTCAGGCCGCTCGATGGCGGCGCAGAACCCGGACCAGTAGCGGTCGGGTTGCAGCATCACGAGGTGAAACCATTTCTCGTCCTTGGCCTGGTAGTGATTCCACAGCGGATTGGGTACGGCGCGCCCCGTGGGCGCCGGCGCGAGCCCGGTGACGAGGCATGTCTGGATGTCGGTGGCCATCATCCACAGGCCCGCATGGAAGAGGGACAAGTGCAGTTCCTGGCCCTCGCCGCAACGCTCGCGGTGATAGAGCGCGGCGGCGACGGCGCCAGCCAGTGTCAGTCCGGCGGGATGGTCGCCCATCGCCGGCCGCTGCGTCGGTGGCGGACCCTGCGGCTCGCCGAGCGATGCCATGGCACCGGCGCGCGCCCAGAAGGCCGCGTAGTCGAAGGCGGCGCGATCCTTCTCCGGCCCGCGTGTGCCGTAGCCACTGATCCCGGCATAGATGAGGCGCGGATTTTCGGAACGCAGATCTTCGTATGACAGGCCGACGCGTTTGAGGGCCGCGGGACGCAGGTTGGTGACGAACACATCGGCATCGCGCAACAAGCGCCGCACGACGGCCGCTCCCTCGGCTGTTTGAACGTTCACCGCCAGGCTGCGTTTGTTGCGATTGTCGACTTCGACCGACGGGTTCACCGGCAGCTGGATCGGAATGCCGAGCGCCATCAGGCCGCGCACCGGATCGCCGCCAGCCGGGTTCTCGATCTTGATCACCTCCGCGCCCCAATCACCCAACACCGCCGCCGCCGCCGGGCCGGCGACCCAAATCCCCATTTCGACGACTTTGATGCCGCTCAGCGGTCCCGATGTTTCATGCTGCGAATTGGCCATGATCGACGCCTCCCCATTTTGAATCCACTCTTACCACGCCATCTGCAGTTGCACACAGAGCGGGGGGCGTCGACAGACAAAGATGCCGCGCGGCACCCAGCGGCCCGCGGGTCAGTCGCCGCCGGGCCGCCGGCCTACTCGAGCGTGCCGTACGCGGTCGGTCGCGCCCGCGCTGACGCCGCACGGACATCGGCGATGCAGTTGCTCAACGCCGCGAGGAAATCGCCGATAACTGGGGTATGCACGGCGTTGACGCTGCAGTGCAAGCTCGGCGGCGGTTGCTGCTGGTCGACGAACCACCCGTGCTCGGCCAACCCCGTGCCCACGGCGAACGCGTCGACGTCGTCAAAGGCAAACGCCACCAGGGTTGCGTCGGGAGCCGCAAGTACGCGTACGCCGGGAATGTTCTCCAATCCCGTGACCAACGCCTCGGTGGCATTGCGAGCTGCTTGCGTCAATCGCTGATACCCATCGGCACCGAGATAGCTCATCACCGCCCACGCCGCGGCGATTGGTCCACCGCTCTTGGTTCCGAGAATCCCGGAGCTAGCGTAACGGCCGCCGAGCCAGTTGTCGGTGACGAACGTCTGGTAGCGACGCAACTCCTTGGTGCGGTGCACGAGCACCGAGGCTCCCTTCGCGGTGTAGCCGTACTTGTGCAAATCGACTGAAATGGAGGTGACCCCAGGCACGCGGAAGTCGAACGCTGGAACCGCGTAGCCGAGGCGTTCGAGCATCGGTAAGGTGATGCCGCCCATACAGGCATCCACATGGCAGTTGATGCCGGCGTCGTGCGCAATGGAGGCAATGGCGGGGATCGGGTCGACGACGCCCTGCGGATACGCCGGCGCCGAGCCGACGATGAGCACGGTCTCTGGCTTCAGGCACGCTGCCATCGCCGCCGGGTCGGCGCGAAAGTCGTTCCGCACCGGAACCCGGACAGACCTGACGCCGAAGTAGTACGCCGCCTTTTCGAATGCCGCATGCGCACTCGCGGGGAGCACCATTTCGGGATTGGTGACGCCGCGCCGGCGGCCAACCTCGCGGGCCGCCTTCACCGCCAGGAGGATACTCTCGGTACCGCCGCTGGTCATGAAACCCGCCGCCGCGCTGCCGCCGTGCAGCAGATCAGCGATCATCGCCACTACTTCGGATTGCATCACCCGCAAGCTCGGGAAGGCCTCGACATTGAGCGCGTTCGCCGATTGGAACATCGCATTGGCCTGTGTGGCCAGTTCGAGCACGTCGTCGCCGGCGTGATAGGCGAGGGTGAAAGCGCGCCCGGATTTCCAATCGACGTCACGCGCCTGCAGCGTTCGCAGGTGCGCGAGGATATCCGCTTTCGGTACTCCGCGGTCGGGTAGTGGCATGCTTTGGCGCCTCCTCGACAATTCGAATGGCCATAGCACGGCGGAGGGGACCTGCCATACGGCTCCACGAACCTCTGTCGAACGGGCGCGGTCGCTCTTATGCGGCTTGAATGCCGGGGCGATTCCCGAACTGTCCCTACACCTGGAGAAAATTGACCTTCCCGAAGGAGGGTACATGCCGCTCCCTTGCTCGGCGGCGCCGCAGTGAGTAGATGATCGCGCCACCATGACGGGACGCTCGCGGCTGTGACTCGACACCAAGAGCGCCTCGGGCTGCTGTTTGCGGGGTTGTGCGCACTCAACGGCGCGCTGGTGCCGGCGCTGGCCAAGCTGACGACCGACCGGGCGGCGCCGCTCTTCGTCGCCATGGTCACCACGCTGTTTGGCGCGGCATTCTCGGCACTGGTGCTCGGCGTCCGCGGCGATCTGCCGCTGCTGGTGCGGGGCGTCGCCGGCCGCCGCCTCGCGCTCGTGGGTGCGCTGGGAACCGGGTTGGCGTTCCAGATGTTTTACGCCGGCGCCAGCCGTTCGAGCGCGATCGAGACGGTGTTGTGTCTGCAAATCGAGCCCGCCTATTCACTGGTAGCGGCATGGATGGCGCTCGGACATCGTCCCACGACACGCCGCGTCGTCGCCATCAGCATCCTGCTCATCGGCATCGTGCTCGCTGTCGGTGGCCGCCACATCGTTCCGTCGCGTGGCGTGTGGTTGCTCCTCGCCACGCCGTTGTGCTGGCAAGTCTCGCACCTGATCGTGCTGCGCGGCCTGGTCGGTATTACGCCTACGGTGTTGAGCGGGGCGCGCTATCTGTACGGCAGCGCCGTGCTGGTCGTGTGCTGGCTGCTCAACGGCGGCATGGGCAATCTCCCCGCGGCCGTCACGCTGCCGGTCCTGCTGCCGCTCCTTGCCTTTCAGGGCGTGGTGTTGAGCTACGTTGGGACATTGCTGTGGTACCAAGCCGTCACCCGGCTCGATCTGGCGCGCTCGACGGCGATCGTCGTACCATCCATCCCGTTGCTGTCGCTGTTTGCGAGCTTTCTCTTGCTTGGCGAGGTGCCGACCGCGCGCCAGTGGGCCGGCCTGCTGCTCACGGCGGCCGGCGTGCTCGTGTTTGTCACCGCGCCGGATGCAGCAAGAAGGGGCGGCAATGTTGAGGTCATTCCCGCCGCATCAGGCGGTTGATCTCCGGATTGTTCAGTCGGCCCGGGCTCAGCGGCTCGGAACGCCCATCGGCCAGGAAGGCCTGAGTCATCGTATACACGTTGTTGAGCACGACCTTGGCGATGCCGGAGCCGGCGCTGAGCCGGCGCACGCCGAGCTCTTTCAATTGGCTTGCGGGTGGAAGGCCCGGCCAGGCGAGGACGTTCAGCGGCAGGACGACGTCGCGCACCAGCCGCGCCAAGAGCGTTTCGTCGGCGGCAGCCGGCACGAAGATCGAATTGGCGCCGGCGTCGCGGTAGCGCTGCGCGCGTGCGACGGTTTCCTCATATGCCGCCGCGCCTTCTTTGATCTGACGCAAATAGATGTCGACCCGCGCATTCACCCAGAGATCGATGCCCGCGTGAGCGGCGGCGTTCTTCATGCTGGTGATCTTGGCGGCCAGCAGCTCGGGTGCATCTGTGCCGTCTTCGACATTGACGCCGACAGCGCCGGCGTCGACGACGCGCGCCGCGAACCCGCCCGCTGCCGCGCTGTCAGGCGCGTAGCCGGCTTCCACGTCCGCCGACACGGGAACCTTTACGACGCGTGCGATTGCGCGCACGGTCGAGAGCAGTGCCTCTGGCGCCAACGCCTCGCCGTCGGGATATCCGTGGCTCCAAGCCACCGCGGCGCTCGAGGTGGCGACGGCCTTGGCGCCTGCATGTTCGATGATGCGGGCGCTGCCGGCATCCCACGCGTTCGGCAGGATCAAGAGACCATTCTGGTGCAGCGCGTGGAATTCCCGCGCGGAAGTCGAAATGCTCATTCGCAGGCCTCCAGTCGAAAGGCTGAGTGGCGGGCCTCGTGTTCCAGCAGCCAGCGCTTGCGCGGCAATCCACCCCCGTATCCAGTCAACGAACCGTTGCTGCCGATGACGCGGTGGCACGGCACGATGACGCCGATGGGATTGCTGCCATTGGCGAGCCCCACGGCACGTACCGCCGTGGGCTCCCCGATTCGTCGGGCAAGCGCGCCGTAACTGAGCGTCGTCCCCGCGGCGATGGTGCGCAACGCAGTCCAGACCTTCTCTTGGAACGGCGTGCCGGTGAAAGCGACGGCAAGCGCATCGAGCGCGGTGATCTCCCCATCGAAATAGCGCTCGAGCGCGGTGCAATGCCCGAACGGATCGTGTTGGGCGACGAGCTCGGTGTCGCCATGGCGGCGGCGAAACAACTGGCGCCAGGTCTCCGCCGGATCTTCCCAGTAATGCAAGCGCAACGCGCCGCCCTCGTCGGCGATCAGGATCTCGTTGCCGAGCGGTGTTTTTAAGGTATCGACAAAGAATCGTTTACGTGCAGGCATAGTAGTCTCCTTTCGTGACTTGTCACGCTTGGTCATTGTTCAGCGACCCAACGGGGAACGGCCCAGAGAAGCGACGCCGATCGCAGGTCCGCCGGCCGCGGGTCCCGCCGGCCCGGCGGTCCACAGGTGCTGCGCGGCATAGGCGCGCCACGGCCGCCACGCCTCGGCCCGTGCGAGTAACGCCTTGGGTGTCAGCCGCGTACCATTGGCGACTGCGGGGCTGCGCAACAGCGCCACGTCGCCGGCCGGAAACGCGTCATTGTCGCGCAGCGCGCGCAAGGCCCAGTACTGCGCCGTCCATTCTCCGAAGCCCGGCAGCGCGCGCAGGCGCTGGATGACGTCGTCGTACGCGCCGCATGCTTCGAATAACTTGGTGTCGGCAGCGGCAGCGCGCGCCAACGATTGCAGGGCATGAATCCGCGCGCGCGGCATGCCGAATCCGGCAAGATCCGTGGCGGCGACTTGGGCCGGGGTGGGGAAGGTGTGTGTGAGCTGTTCGTGTCCGCTGACCTCAGGCGCGATCTGGCCGCCCGCGAGCGCCACGAGCTTTCCGGCGAGGCGGCGCGCCGCGGTCACCGTGATCTGTTGGCCGAGAACGGCGCGCACGGCCAACTCGAAGCCATCCCAGGTGCCGGGGGTGCGCAACCCGGGACGGCGAGCAATGAGTGGTGCCAGGCCGGCATCACGCTGCAAATGCGCGCCGATGGCTTGGACATCCGCGTCGAGATCGAACAGGCGGCGTAATCGCGCGACGATCGACAGCAGCGCGCGAACGTTGGGAAAGCGAATGGTGGCCACGAGGGCATTGTGCCCCGGTGCCACGGTGACGCTGCCGGCGGCATCGCCGATTGCGATGCTGCGCGAGTAGCGGCCGTTTTCGATCAGCTCCACGCCAGCGATGGCGCGTGCCGCCAGAAAGCTCAACATCGCTTCCCAATCGTAGGGGGGTCGGTAGCCGAGTCGCAGGGTCACGGCCGTCGGCGCGAGGCGCTTCGTGATGCGCAACTGGCGCGGGCTGCGGTGATAGAGTCGTTGGAAGGCGTCGTTGAAACGCCGCACGCTGCCAAAACCCGAGGCCGCGGCAATGTCGACCATCGACAGCGTCGTTTCCTGAATCAGCTGCTTGGCGAACAAGACTCGGCGGGTCTGCGCTACCGCAATCGGCGATACGCCCAGGTGCTGCTCGAACAGCCGCCGCAGCTGGCGCTCACCCATACCCAGGCGCTCGGCAAGCGCGGCGACACCAGCCTCGCCCCGATCCAGTGCGCCTTCCGCAATCAGCGCCAGCGCGCGCGACACCGTGCTGGATGTTCCGCGCCACGCCGCGGCGTCGGGCGACAGCTCCGGGCGGCAGCGCAGGCACGGACGAAACCCGGCCGCCTGCGCCGCCGCCGCGCTGGGAAAGAAGCGACAGTTTTCGGACTTCGCCGTGCGCGCCGGACAAATCGGCCGGCAATAGATGCCGGTGGTGGCGACGCCGACGAACAGGCGCCCGTCGAAGCTGGCGTCCCGGCTGGCGAGGGCGCGATAACACACACTGTGAGCTGGCAACGTCATGCCCCGACTATGACACAGGCGCACAGGGATTTCTGGCCATTTTCGGACGCGAATGAGATGCCAGCGCGTAGCGAGGCGCGCCTCCGACCAACCAGCGTGCGCGCCTCGCGCTGATCGCTGATGGCAGATGGCAGATGGGCTTCCAACCATCCGCGAGACGCCATCTGCCATCAGCGGGCGCCATCCGACTCAAAATGATGTCGTGCGTCGAAATCAATTCCGGACTAGTATCGGCGCCGTGGCGTTCCTGCCACATCCGGAAGGAGGGCATTCCATGGGTGGCGACGGCGGAGATGGCATGCATACTGCTCGCATGCATGCTGCTCGAAGGAATCGTATGCGCCGATCAATGTGGGTGTTCACGTTTTGCCTTGCAATCATCGTTGCCGGCAGCGCTGCGATCGCGCACGCGAATGTCGTGGTCTACGACGATGCCATCGCTGCCAATTGGCAAGACTGGTCGTGGGGTGGCGTGACGCGCGACTTCAGCCACGCCGCGCCGGTGCACGGCGGCACGGCATCGATCGCCGTCACGTACACCGCCGGATGGAGCGGGCTCCAGCTCGGCTATTGGCAAGCCCTCGATGTCAGCGCGTACGACGCGCTGCGCGTGTACGTGCACGGCGGCACGAGTGGCGGCCAAACGGTCCAGGTCGCCACTGGTGATACCAATGCCGGTACGTCGGTGACGTTGGACATCACGCCAACGGCGGGGACATGGTCGCAGATCGATGTCCCTTTGAGCGACCTCGGGTCCCCGCGAACGGTGACTTACATCAGCGCGTTCAACAACACGCCCGGCGCCCAGCCGGCTTTCTACCTCGATGATATTGCTTTCGTCGCGTCCGGCTTGCCGACCCCCACTCCGGCTCCGCCGGGTACGGGTCCGGCGCTGACGATCGATGCGGCGGCCAATCGCCACGCGATCAGTCCGTTCATTTACGGCATGAACTTCGCCGACGAGAACCTGGCCACCGAGCTGGAGCTGCCGGTACGGCGCTGGGGTGGGAACGCGACGACACGGTACAACTGGCAGAACGACACCAACAATCACGCGTCCGATTGGTACTTCGAGAATATTCCCAACGACAACTCGAATCCCGCGGCGCTGCCTGACGGCTCGGCGAGCGACCAGTTCATCGATCAGGACCGGCGCACCGGCACGGCAACCTTGTTGACTATCCCGCTTATCGGCTGGACGCCGAAGTTGCGGGCGCAGACGTGCGGCTTCGGCGTGAGCAAATACGGAGCGCAACAATCGACGGATCCGTACTTTGCAGACTGCGGCAACGGCGTGCACACCAACGGCTCGGACGTGACCGGCAACGATCCGCTCGATACGAGCACCGCCATCACGCCGGCGTTCGTGCAAGCGTGGATGACGCATCTGATCGCCAGATATGGCACCGCGGCTGCCGGTGGTGTGGACTTCTATGACCTCGACAATGAACCGGAGCTGTGGGACGACACGCACCGCGACGTTCATCCAACTCCCACCAGTTACGATGAGATGCGCAGCCGCACGTATGCGTATGCCGCAGCGATCAAAGCAGCCGACGCAGGGGCGCAAACGTTGGGTCCGGCATCCTGGGGCTGGACCGGTTACTTCTGGTCTGCGCTCGACTGGGCACCGGGCGGCTCGTGGTGGAACAATCCGCAGGACCGCCTGGCGCACGGCAATGTGCCGTTCGTCGAGTGGTACCTGCAGCAGATGCATGCCTACGAGCAGCAGTACGGGAGGCGCATCCTCGACTACGTCGATATCCACTACTATCCGCAGGCATCCGGTGTGAGCCTGTCGCCGGCGGGGGGAGCGTCGACACAGGCGTTGCGCCTGCGCTCGACCCGCTCCTTGTGGGATCCGAGCTACACGGATGAGAGTTGGATTGCCACGCCGGTGCAGTTGATCCCGCTGATGCACGACTGGGTGAGCAGCGACTACCCGGGCACGAAGCTGGCGATCAGCGAGTACAACTGGGGCGGTGTGGAGCACATCAACGGTGCGCTGGCGCAGGCGGACGTGCTCGGCATCTTCGGTCGCGAAGCCCTCGACCTCGCGACGATGTGGAGCCCGCCGAGCTCCGCGCAGCCCGCGGCGTATGCCTTCCGGATGTACCTCAACTATGATGGCGCGCACGCCCACTTCGGCGACGTGAGCGTCGCGGCGACGAGTGCGAATCAGGACCAGCTCGCCGTCTACGCGGCGCAACGCACAACCGACGGCAAGCTGACGCTGATGATCGTCAATAAGAGCGCGCAAGCGCTGAGCAGCAACGTGGGCCTCAGCGGCTTCACCGCGGCAGCCGACGCACAGGTATACGCGTACAGTGCCGCAAACCTGGCTTCCATCGTTCACCTCGCGGATCAGGTGGTCGCTCCGACCGGGTTCACGGCGACCTTCCCGGCGTCATCCATCACTCTGCTGATCCTTTCACCCTCCGGAATGCCGGCACCGACGTCGACGCCATCCGCCATCGCGAACTCGACGTGGACGCCGTCGGTCACTGCGACGATGACCCCGACGTTCCCAGGAGTGCCCAGCCCGACGCCGACGGCAACCCAAGTCCCGACGGCGACTCCATCGCCAGGCGCGCCGGCGGTGTGCGGCAACGGCATCCTGGAGGTGGGGGAGCAGTGTGACGACGGCAACGTGATCAGCGGCGACGGCTGCAGCGCGGCGTGTTCCTACGAGCTGATCCCGGGCAACGCCAACGGCTCGACGCTGGCCGACCGTCACGCCTGCCTATTGGAGCTGTCAGTCGTCAATCCGCACAACGTGCCGGCGACGGATCGCCGTGGCCGCCCGTATTATATCCAGACCTGCAAGAACAATGATCCCAGCTGCGACTTCGATCTCGATGGCGCTGATCACACGTGCGAGTTCCACGTGGTGGCGTGCCTGAACAACGTCGATCCGCATCTCCCCGGGTGTGTTCCGCAGGGCGTTGCGCGCACCATCCAGGTGCAGCGGCCACCTTCACTGCGGGATCCGATTTCGTACTCGACGCTGACGGCGGCCTTGCAGAACCTGCGCGATCCGGTGACCGGTGCGATCGGGCTGACGCCACCGGTTGCGCCGAGCGATACCAACCTGTGCAGTGCGCCGTTCTCGATTCGGGTGCCGCTGCGCGGAAGCACCCGGCTCACGAAGGGGCGCGTCTACCTGCGCATGCGGAGCCAGTCGCTCATCACCGTGCCGCGTATCACGACGGACCGAGACAATCTCACCCTGGTGTGTGCGCCCTGACGACCGTCAGCGAGGTGATGCTTTTCCCTACGTGAGCGGCAACACGACGTTGGTGGTGTTCATGGGTGGTGTTCATGCCGCCGTGGACCTTGACCAACTTGCGCGAGGCGGTGACCGATCCGGAGCAACGGTAACGCGCTGCGGCGACGCTCAATTGGGTGCTGCCGCACTTGGGCATGCGCTGGGAGGATACGCAGATCCTGTGGGTGCCGGACCGCGGCAAGGCGCACACCGCGGCAAGGCGCACTATGACGGCATGACCATCGCCGAGGTTGCCCGCGAGCGTCACGCCGGTTCGACCGAGACCTACCTGGATATTGTCGGCGAGCTCGGTAGCGACGCGCTCCCGACCGTTCACCATCCGGCATCGAGACCGTGGTCCTCAATGGCACCGTCGTGGTGCGCGACGGACGCTTCGATCGCGCCGCGCGCGCCGGCCAGGTGCTACGGCGCGCCTGAGCCCCGCAGCTCGCCGCTCCGATCCGAGCGGCGTGCGCCACGGACGCAGCGAGTGCACGGCGCGTGCGCTGCGGATGCGCAACTCTTTACTCCAGTCAACCAGAATTCGCGACGCGATGTTTTTCCCTTGAGTGAGCGGCGGCCGCGCCCGACAATAGTCCATCGGGCGAATCACGGATGGACGGCGAGACGGATATTTTGCGCGAAGTGCGGGCGCTCGGGGCTCTCGGGGGTGGAGAGCCACGGCGCGGCGAGTATACCGGCACCAAGGCGCTGATGATGGCGGTGCTGGAAGACGGCATTCGCGATTACCGCACGGCCATTGGACGCCCGCGTATCGAGGCGGAAGGGTGGGTGCGTAGCGAGCATCGCGGCGTGTTCTCTTTCATCGTCATCTGCGAAACCTTGGGACTCGAGCCTGCGGCTGTTCGCCGTGCGTTGGGGCAGCCGGAACATCCATTGCGCCCGGAACCGCGCCGCACCGACCCAAGGCAAATGGATGACCCGAGTCGCAAGCGCGATTGAGGAGCTGTTATGGCGGAAGTGGTGCTGGAAATGGCCGTTGGTCTCGCGATGATCGTTGTATTGCTGGCGCTCCCCAGCCTGATGCTCGCCGACAATAGAAACCCCGCGGCGCGGCGCCGCCAGCCGGCCGCCCGCTCCAGGCGCCGCCGTGTTCGTGGGCGTGCCGGATTGCGTCAGCGCTGAATCGCCCGTCCTTGCTCCACGAGCGCGCGGCGCACGACGTCTTCGAGGGCGGGGATCATGTTCAGAAGCGTCAGCCGTTCGGCGGAATCGATCCAACAATAGTCAGCATGCTCTTCGCTGAGCCGCACGCTCTCCGGTTCCGGGAGTTGGACGGCGTACAGGATGTGGAAGCGATGCGCGATGAGCGCGTCATCGGCGATCGCATAGTGACAGACCGTTGCGAGTGTCGGTGCCGTGGTCAAGGAGATGCCGGATTCCTCCAGGACCTCTCGGTGCAAGGTCTCCGGGATGGTTTCATCAATCTCGACCACGCCCCCGGGGGGCTCCCACAGTCCGCGTCCTTGTTTGATCCCTTTGAAATCTCGGGCGCGCCGCAAAAGCAGCAGAGAGTCGTGGCTCCACAGCAGGCCCGACGCGACGACTTTGGTAAGCGTCGGCTTTTCCATCAGCTCACTCCGGGCGGAGCGCCAGCCACGGCTCCAGAACTTACGCCGACCCGAGGCCCGCGGTGCTCGTCGTGGCACGCCGGTTGGTCCGCACGCGTTTGCCTCGCGCCGACTTCGCGGGCCTGGCCGCGGCTTCGTCGCGCAGTTCGATGGCGTCAGCGGCGCGCTGCAAATCCTTGAATGACTCCTGCACGTCAACCACGAGGTCGTGCAAGTCGGGAAGCAGGTCCCACTCGCACGTAAAGCCCCAATAGAGCTGGCCGGCGTAGCTGAACAGGACAATGCCGAGACACAACCCATCGGTGAGCGGCACGAACCCGTAGTTGTCATGCATGCGCGAGCCGAGCATATAGAGCGGCACCTGCGGTCCGGGGACGTTGGTCACGACGAGATTGAAGGGGAGGGCGCGCGTCGCCATGCGCGAGGCGAGCGAGAGGACGGTCGACGGCGTCCAGCCGACCACTTGCGTTAGCATCTCGGCGCCCACGGCTTGCTTGGCCTCCTTGAGCTCGGCCGTGGTCTTGCGAATCGCCTCCAGCCTGCCGCGGGCGTCGGCTTCGGCCAACGGCATGGGGACGATCCATGCCGAGACGCGATTGCCCAGCTCACCGTGTTGGTCGGCCGTCCGCATGCTCACCGGGGCCATGACGCGGAAGTCGAGATCGGTGAAATTCACGCGGCGGCGGCCGAGAAAACGACGCATCGCACCAGCAACAGTGGCCAACACGACGTCGTTGACCGTGCCGCCGAGACGGTTCTTTACACGTTTGATATCGTCGAGACTCATTGCCATCCAGTCGAAGCGGCGGTGCGGGCCGACGGCTTGGTTGAGCGGCGTCGCGGAGACGCGGAAGCTGCTGAAGCCGCCGGTGAGCATGTCGCGTACGGTGCGCATGCCGACGCGTATGTCCGAGCGCGGATCGCCTGCCTGGCTCACCAATTCCGAGACGTTTCGGCCGATCTCGATGGGCAGGCGGGCGACGTTCCCCGCCGTCTCCCAGAGCAGGTCCCAGTCCGTGGGCTTCGGGCGTGGCATGTACGTGGGCCCGGGCTCAACGTGGTCGACAGGATACGGGGTCAGCAGGACATTCAGGAGGTCGACGCTGGACACGCCGTCGACCATGCAATGGTGGACCTTGCTGATCATGGCGACGCGTTCACCGCCATCGAGCCCTTCCACGACCCAGATTTCCCAGAGTGGCTTGGAGAGGTCGAGGTGTTGCGCCATGATCCGCGCCGCCAGGCGCTTGAGCTGGCGCTCGTCACCCGGCTTCGGCAGCGCGCTGTGGCGCACGTGATAGTGGATGTTGAAGTGTTTGTAGTCGACCCAGATCGGGGCGCTGCGAAACCATGTCTGCTGCAGGCGTTGGCGGTAGCGCGGAATGAGATGGAGCCGCGATTCGACATAGGCGCGGATGCGGTCGATGTCGATTCCGCCGTCCGCCTTGGTGAGCGGCGCCGCATCGTAGGTTGCCGTGCCGGCGATGTGCATCGGCGTGTTCTCGTGCTCCATGATCAGGAAGGAATTGTCGAGAAACGTGAGACGGTCGTAGGCGTATCCAGCCATGGCGGATCTCCTTGGTGTGCGTTGCCGAAAATGGTTGCGCGCAGCAGTACGCTGAGACTACTCCAGCAGCGGACGGGTGCAAGGGCCTGCCGGACAATCAGCGGGGCGCGCTTTGCCACGCAGGCAGGGACGCCCGCGCCACTGCCCTTGGGGCGGCCTGGTATCCGGTGGCGCAGCCGTCCCTGCCTGCGTGGCAGACCGCTCAACGGGCGGTCAGCGCGGCAGCACGGGACCGTGTGCCCCGCCTGCCGCCGGCGGCCGTTGAATCGCGCGGGTGCCATTGACACGTTCCGGGCCGCCCGGCTCGACGCCGAGGTCAGGCGCATCCGTCTGGATCGGCACGGAGGGACGCAGCAGGGGTCTGTGCCGACGTGATGGCGGAATCGCTTGCCCCTGCGAGTGGCGGGATGCGTCACGACGCGACGGAGCCGCAGGTTCCCCCTGTGCGACCTGCCCTTGCGCGGCGCTGAACAGATGGCGTACGACCTGAGCGGGGCGCAACTCGCTGAGCCGGGTCAACACAGGATGCGGATGCTCGCGCGCCAGCGCGTCGAGCGTCTGCTGCATGGTGCCGGTGATCTCGTCGTAGCATCTCCGCACCACCCGCAGGTTCTTCGCCTGCCTACGCTCGATATGCGCCCACGCCATGGGTTTGGAGAACTGCACGGTGACTTTCGCCGGCAGCTGCAGCGACGGGACAAATGCTGGTGTCACGCCCAGCGGAATGTTCCAAATGAAGGGGAATACTTTAATGTGCAAGCGCTCCAGACCCATCCACTGTGCCAGCTCGCGGCCGCGGGTCAGGACGATGGTCGACTGATGCGCTCCGTGAATGGTCATCGGTACGACCGGTACGCCGGTGGCCACGGCCAATTCGATGAATCCCATGCGCCCGCCGAAGTCGATGCGATTCCGTTCGCTCCAGGGACGAAACACTTCGTAGTCGCCGCCGGGAAAAACGGCGGCCGCGGCGCCGGCTTCCAGCGCCGTTCGCGCCAGCGCCCGATCGGCGCGCAGCAGCCCCAACTTGCGCCACCACGGGCCGATGAACGGGACCGCGAAGAGCAAATCATACCCCAGCATGTAGAGAGGGCTCTCGGGACCGCGCTCTTCGACCCACCGCTGGAGCAGTGGGGCCGTGTCCATTGTCTGCGCCCCGCCCGAGTGGTTGCCGACAATGAGCATCGGCCCCTGCCTGGGTACGTTCTCCCAGCCACGCACCTCAGCGCCGAAGTAGCGATTGACCGCTTCGATGAGCGGCAACGTACGCCGGACGGTTTCGGCATCGCGTTGAAACGGCTCCTCATGGAGGTGCGCCTTGACCGACGCGTCGATCGAATCGACCAGCGGTCCCAACCAGGTCGCCAACTCCCTGGACGGTGTTCGGGTCTCCTCCCCGTTTTTCATGGCATCCTCCTCGCCGAGAGGTTTCCTTCCGGGCTGCAAGTCCCATGACAAGCGTGTGTGGTCGCCGGGCCTTCTGCTGGCGGAGGGTGTTCCCCAACACTGAGAGCACTGGCCACGTGGATTCTCGAAGCCGCCACCGCGTCGAGGGGATTCTATGGCGACTGACTCGAGGCCGCATGTCAGTGAAGCACGCAGGCGTCTTCCGAGCACGACAGCCATCCGGCTCTTTCGAAACGATTCTCCTCCCAACCCATCCGGTCCACGTCTTGCTCCCTCAATCGACTTCTCAACTGGAGGTCTTATGAAACACACGTCTCGATTGGTTGTGATGGCTGTCGGAATTCTCATATTGTTGAGCCGGGTGGCGCCGGTGCGCGCGCTGCAGACAACAGGAACTAATTCGTTCGGTTCCGCCTTGAGTAAGACCTCGGTCGTCCCGGCGGAGGACTCCGGCGATGACGGCGACGACGGCGATTCCGACGACGCCGACTAGAGCCTGCGGCCGGCGCCTCTTCTATGCCCCGCTCCCCGCTTCGGGGAGCCCCAGGGCAGGATTGGTCGCTAGGCACTGCCAAGTCCGACAGGCTGCTTAGCCTCAGGCGAGACCCTTCATCATAACGACTCCGTCGCTCGGCGGGTTGTCGAGCGTTTCCTCATCCCTCCAGAGACGCGTGCTCTGCGCGTTGCAGCTCAGGCACGTCGTGCGTCTGCGTTCGTGCCCTGTTCTCCCCCTTGTTTGATCGTCGCCTTCTTGCGAACTGTGCTACACCTGACGCGCTTCGTTTCATGCGTCGTCGTGAGACAGCTTGGACATGCGTGGAGGGAAAAGGGCGATGAGCGAAGAAGAGCTGCACGTTCCGCACGAAAGTCACGGCACGACGCCGTTGGGGCAGTGGGTCGCCATTTTTACGGCCATCCTCGCGGCCCTCGGCGCAGTCGTTGGCTTTGCCGGCAGCCACCTCATGAACGAAGTGCTGCTGACGAAAAACGAAGCGGTGCTGCGAAAGTCCGAAGCCACCAACGAGTGGAACCACTATCAAGCGGTAAGCACCAAGCAACATCTCACGGAGCTGGCGCAGGAGCTGGTCACGCCGGAACGGGCGCAGCAGTTCGACGAGCGGGTCAAGAAGTACACCGCGGAGAAGGACGAGCTGATGGCCAAGGCGCGCGCTTTCGACGCCGCTTCGGAACACGCGCTGCTCGAAGCGCAGCAGTTGAACAAGCCGCACAGCCTCTATGCGGGTGCCATGATCTTTCTGCAAATCGCCATCTCGATGGCCTCGATCACGGCGCTGACCCAACGGCGATGGCTCTTTGTGGTCGCATTCATCAACGCGCTTGCGGGTGCGGCGCTGTGCGGCTGGGCTCTGTTGATGGGTGGCTGACGCCACCCTTTTCGCGCTTGCGAAAGGGTGGCGGACGACGTACATTCCCCGCCCTGTATTGAAGATGTCCACAGTCATGCCGCTGCAAAAGATGGACAGCCGTTGCAAACGAGTCGCGGGGTGGGCTCTGAGCGCCCTCCTGCTCCTGCTGATGGACGCGACACTGGTCCACGCCAAGCTGTGCGGCGACAACGTGCAAGGGCAGGACGTGCCCTGTGCCTGCGGCGACACGGTCGTCAGTAATGTCGTCCTGAGTGACGATCCGGTGACCAGCACGATCTGCCCGGCGAACGGGTTGATTGTGCGTGCCGGCGACGTCGCGGGAATCACCATTGATTTGCGCGGGAAGACGTTGCGCGGTTCCGGCAAAGGGGCCGGAGTGTGGGTATTGTACGGCGGAACCGGCGGCGCCCGTGTGGTGAGCACCGGGCAGGCGGCCCACCTTGAGGGCTTTCGCGATGGCGTGGTCGCGCAAGGGGACAGCTCACTGGCCATGTTGGACAGTATAGTGGCGTCGGGCAGCCAACGTGACGGCGTGCGGGTGCACGGGAGCAACTACTGGATAAACGCCAGTGAGGTGCTCAACTCAGGCCGTGACGGGTTCGCCTTGGGCGGGCATGACTTCCGGATCACGGGCTCCCGCGCGCTCAATAGCAAACGTTACGGCTACTTCGTGATGGCGACGCGCGGCGGTGTGGGTATCCCAGGGAACGGCAACACGTCACAGGGCAGTGGCGGGACCGGGTTCAGCATCTCGGGCATGTCGATCAGCGTGAGCGACTGCGTGGCGAGCGGGGCCGCCGCCGACGGCGTGTATCTCTACGGCATGGACATCACCGTCGAGGGCTGTGTCGCCACTGACAATATCGAGAACGGCATCGTTGGCGAAGGTGGCAACTGGGTCCTACGCAACAACCAAGCGGTGGGGAACGGGTACGACGGACTGGTGATCCATGGGATGGCGCTGGCCGATGAGGGCGGGAACAGCGGCACCGGAAACCTTGGGCAGCCGTGGCATCGCCCCCCGGTCCAATGCGCCTTCAATGGGGTTGCCTGTGCGCGGTAACCGGGTAGCGGATCCCCCCACAGATCGTTTCCGCCGCGGTCAACGCGCCTGGGCCATCCTGGTCTTGTCGGGGGGAATGCTCTTGGCGCTGGCCGCCGCCTCCCGGGCGCAGACGCTGTGCACCGCCGCCGACATCATCGCGGCAGATCCGACGAATTGTCCGAATACCAGCGCCCCATGCACGATCGCCAAGACTTTGCAGATTGGCGACGGATGTACCCTCGACTTCGGAACCCGCGCGGTCATCATCAGCAGCACTGGCATATTGGACATCAATAGCTCTAACGTCACGCTCAATGCGGGGAGCCTAACCATTGCCCCGGGGGCGACGGGAGGATTTATCGACGGCAGAGGCAATCGCCCGTCGCCGGGTGATCAAGGCGGCATGATCACGATCAACACCACAGGCGACGTCGACATCCAGCGCAACAGCGTCAGCGGCGCCAACGGTCGCATCGATGTCTCAGGCAATGCCGCAGCCGGCAGCATCGCGATCAACGCGGATGGCAAGATCAACGTGGCCGGTCACCTCGAAGCCAATCAACTCCCGAATCAAGCCGACGCTAGCGGGGGGACGATCCAGCTGAACGCCGGGACCGACATCAGCATGCCCAAGAACGGAGAAATCTCCGCCACTGGTGGGAACATGGCTGGCGGGGGCGAGATCGATCTGAGCGCCGACGGCCAGCTGATGCTGAACGACCAGATCACCGCGAGCGGTTCGTGCGGCGGAACAGTGATGATTGCCGCTGGCACCACCGTGAACCTGCAGGGAATCAGCGTCAATGCCACCGGCGACGCCGCTCTCGGGGGCGATATCCAGGTGGAAGGCGGTCTTGCCGCAACACGCGCCGCCGATGGCGCTATCAACCTGCTCGGATTGCTGAGCGCGCAGGGTGGCCCACCGTTGACAGGCGGCGGCGGATGCGGTGGTTCGGTGACCGTCACGGCAGACTTCGGTGACATCGTCGTAGCCGGCGGCATTCAAGCGGAAGGCACGGCGGGGACCGTAGGCGAGGCGCTGGATGGCGGCGGCGGCATGATCTCGCTGACATCGCAGGGCTCGACGATCATTCAGAGCAACGCCACGGTCTCGGCCCGCAGCAACGGTTTCACGGGTTGTGGCGGAATGGTGTGCTTGGAACCGAACCTTGCCGCCAACGTACAGGGAAAGATTGATGCGAGTGGTGGTGGGATGGGTGGTTGCGTGGAGTTCTGCGCGGGCACTGACGTGACACTGGGGGCGCTCGTCCCGATTCTCGACGTGAGTGGCAGCGGCCCTGGCGGCGCCGGTGGTCAGGCCGACATCGGAGGGAGTGGCAACAGGCAGGGAACCATCGATATTCTCGGAACGGTGGACGCGACTGGAGCTCTGGGGAACGCGGTGAACCCGCCCGGTGACGGCGGCAATACGAGCTTCACTGCCTGCACGATCACCGTCGAGGCCGGCGGTGCGGTCCTCGCGCGCGCACCGGGTGACGGCGGCGAGAACGACTTTGTGGCCAACGAACAGATCAACATCTTCGGGAAGGTGGACGCGCATTCGACGGGCTCCGGTGTGTCGGGAGTTAACATGTTGACATACCCCAGCCGCAACCCTCCGGTATTGACTGGCTCGATTCTGCCCGCGGTTGGCGGCGTGATCGTCGCGGTAACACCGGTATCCCCGGGCACTGGATACGTAGTCGGCGACGTGCTGACGATCGCTGGGGGCACAGGCGGTCAAGCGACGGTGACCGCTGTCACCATGAACACCATCACCAGTGTAGCGGTCGCGGCGGGCGGCACAAAATATAGGGTGGGGGACGTGCTCACGATCGCGACGGGAACGGGGGGAAAAGTTTCGGTTGCTTCCGTGGATGCCGCGGGTGCCGTGCTCAGTGCGTTCGTGATTAGTGGGGGTTCGGGATACACGACGGGCACTCCGCTGGCGGCCTCGGGTGGGCATGGCACGGGTTGCACGATAAATGTGACTGCGACCGTTTCCACGGGGGTGACCGCGTTGAGCGTGAAAAGCGGCGGCACAGGTTACTCGGCCGGAACCGGAGCTGGAACGCCAACCTCAGGCGGCCACGGCACCGGCGCCACGCTTGCCCTCACCATTGGAACCGAACTGATTCCGGTGGATACCTGCGCGGGGTCGATCAACCCGACCTGCCTCATCCCCTGTCCAAAATGCGGCGATGGGATCGTCGAGTTTCCTGAAGAATGCGACAACGGCACCGGCCAGAGCTGTCAGCCGGCATCTCCCGGCTCCGCAACCAATTGCTCGGCATTCTGCGAGTTCGAGAATTGCAACGATGGCCACGAGTGCACGCTTGACGCGTGCGATCCGGCACTGGGATGCACGAACATCCCGCCAGCCGCACCGTGCACCGAGCCACCGACGTCGACGCCGACCATCACCGCTACGCCGACGATGACCCCAACGCCAAGCCTCAGCGCGACACCTACCAATACGCAGACACCTGCCAATACCCAGACACCGACGATCACCCAGGCGCCAACATTCTCGCCGACGACTACCTCGATACCCAATGATACGCCAACGAGAACGGCCACAAGCACGCAGACGCCGACATTGACATCGACATCCCTTCCGTCGGCGACGCTGACGCCAAGCCCCACACCGGCCGCGCCGGCTGATGCCAACTGTGATGGCCGCATCACTGCCGCGGACGTCCCGGCGGTCGTCCGGCGGTTGGGCAGCACACCCGTCTGTGGCACCGATGCGAATCTGGACGGCAAGGTCGACGCCGCCGACATCACTCTGACGATCGCAAAGATCTTCGGCTCCTAGGCCCTGCGGGCGGCGTCTTTTCTATGGCCCGCTCCCCGTTGGGTCGCTGCGGGCTGCCAAGATTGAGAGGGCTGCGGTGTGCGAGGGCAGCTCAAGTTTGACACGGGTGTTGCTCCTCTCTAAGGTGGGAGTCCCCTGAGCGCCCGTCACTTCCCAGCGTCATTTGTCATCGGCGTGGTCGACTGACGAAATTTCACGCGCTTCGGGGAAGGAGAACGACCAATGACCATGACCGAAGTTCAGAATATGCTGACCGTCCTGATGCGCGGAATCGACAAGAAGACCCTATTGACGGTGGAGGCACGCCCGGACCCGAACCGCCCAGCCGTAGTGGTACACTTGTCGCGCGACAAGCGAACCGGTTCGCTCGAATTCGCCGAAGCTGATCTGGTTGCCGGGCAAACGGATCTGGCGCGACGCAACCGACTGCGGACAGCGCTCAAGCGCGCTCGTGATCGCATGTGGGAAGAGACGACCTACATCTTCAGTACCAAGACGGAAAACCAGAAGGGCGACGGCATGATGTGGTCGCGGCCGCAACAAGGTGGCAGAGGACGGCGCTAGGCCTGCGGGCGGCGTGATTGAAAGGCACGGATTGCGGCGAGGTTCTCCGCGGAGCCGAGGCGTACGGCTTGCGCCGCATCCTCACGGGCGCGCGCGGCGCGCAGCGCATCGTTGCGCGCCGCCAGCAAAAGCCGCTTCGTCTCGCGCAACGCGGCCAGGGGGTGGGTGGCCATCGCGCCAGCCGTTGCCAGAGCCACGGCGAGCAACTGGTCATCGGCTACGGTGCGGCGGGCGAGCCCGGCCTCGACGGCGACCGCGGCGTCCAGCCACCCGGAGGTGAAGAACGCCTCGGCCGCCCGCTGTGCGCCCATCACCATCGGCAGCAGGAACGTGCTACCCGCTTCGGGCACCAATCCGAGCGCCACGAACGGCACACGCAAGCGCGCACTCTGCGCGATATAGACGAGGTCACAGTGCAACAGCATGGTGACGCCAACGCCCACGGCGACGCCGTTCACCGCGGCGAGCAACGGCTTGTCGAAAGCGGCGAGCTGATCGACGAACGGCGTAAACTGACGCCCGCTGCCCATCTCGTTGATGTCCTGGCCGGCAGAGAAGGCGCCGGGGGCGCCGGTGATCAACACGACGCGAATGTGGTCGTTGGCCTGGGCCGCGGCGAGCGCGGCACGCAGCTCATCGTACTGCTGGTCGTTGAAGGCATTGCGCCGCGCCGGCCGGTTCATCGTCAACACGGCGATGCCGTCGCGCGTCTCCTCGAGTATTGTCGCGCGCGTCATGGGTGCACCTCCGGTCGCACCCACTCCGGGTGCCCCGACCACGTCCAGGCGAAGGTGGTGCGACTCACGCCCATCATCACGCCGCCGAGCGCCGGCGGGTGGATGAACAAACTGTCCACCGCGGGGCCGTCTCGCGGCCCGGTCCACTGCGTGGGGGCGTGCTCCAGCAGGCGGGCGCGGAGCGGCAACAGGTCATCCGCTTCCGCGAAGCACATGTACCAACACGCGCCGCGCTTGGCGAACAGACGCCCCATCGTCTTCGCCGGCTGGTTCGGCGTGATGATTTCCATGCGCGCCAGCCGCTCGGGATGGAAGAGCGTCAACACTCCCGCGTACCCGTACTCGCTGGACCGAATCGGTACGAACGGCGACGCGTCGAGAGCGAAGACGGATGCCACCCGTGCCACTACCGCGGCGAAGTCATCCACCAGCAACGTGGCTTCGTAGAGGTTGCGCAGCGGGCCGACCGGTTGGCGGTCGGCGGCTGCAGAGATGACGGCGCGCAGGCCCGGAATCCCGAGTGCCTCGGGCGAGAGCAGCAGCTGCCCGCCTGCTTCCGCTGCGACGACGCCGCGCGCCGTCAGGTGCGCGCGGCATTGCGCGACGTCCGCGGTCGCAAAACCGGCGGCGAACAAGCCGCCCTTAGTCCGCGTGAGGAAGTCAGCCGCCACGCCCGCACCGTCGGGCTCGAGCAGCTCCACCTCGCTGCCGCCGACTTGCAGGACGCTGCGCCGCGCGCCCAGCTCGGGCAGGCGATCCTCGCGGCTGACGACTGCCTCCAGCAGGGTTTGATAACCTGCGGCGGCAGCACGCCGGTCCGAAACGACAACTTGAATGCGGTCGACGCCGGTCAGCATGCGTCCACTTGGTACGAACGCCGCATGCTGTCAAGCCGCGGTACGGCGCATGGTCGCGTTCACGGCTGTAGCTGCGCGCACGCGCTCACGGGCGCGGGCAAGGCATCACCGCTCATCCGCGTGGCGCCGAACGTCGAGCCTTCGAGACGGATTTGATCCGACACGTGCGTTCCGGTCACTTGCGCGTAGCCACTCACGTTTCCGCAGAAGCTGTCCTGCGAGATCGTCTTGCCGGTGAGAACGAATTCGTTGACCGTCAGAAAGGGATCGCTCAGAACCGGATACGCTTGCGGTGGCACGAATCGGGTGCCGAAGTTTGCTGCGAAGCTGCCGTCGGCCGCCAGTGGAACGTTGGTGATTCTCCACGCTGTGCCCACGGGTGTCTTCGAAATCGCGTCGAGCACCTGAAGCGTCAGGTCCAAGGTGCTGCCGTGCACGCTGGCCACCGCACTGAAGTAAATCGGCTCGGCCGGCCAGATCACCGGCCCCAGCGTCAGCCCGTAGGTGCCGCTGATATCGAAGACCGTAGTATCTGCAGGCAGGGGTGGTGGCTCGCACGCGTGCTTCGCTGGCGGCGGAACGCAGGCAGCCGGGGCCTGGGTGAAGTCGACGTCGGCGAGCCAGATGTCGCTCGGGGTGAATTGGCCCTCCAGCCAGGGCGGATCCTTTGCCACAGTGCTGCTGTACCAGGCCAGCAGGGAGTGGTCCTGGTCGATTGGTGCGAGTGATGTGTACGCCGTATCGCCGGCGCTTTGCACCTCCTGGATCTCGCAGGCGTCGATCGGCGCCTGCGGGTTGGCCAGATCGCCGCGCAATTCGTAGATCGCGGTGCGCTTGTGCGTGCAGGGCAAGTGCTTGCGGGCGAACACGAAGCTGCGCGTCTCGCCGCCTTGCTGGCGGACGATCCAGGTTGGCCCGTCGATGCGCGGCTCGATGCGCCGCCCGCATTCCCACGTGACGAACGGATCGGTCGACGTACAGATCGCCGTCTGCCCGTTATCGAGGATGTCCTGATTGTCGAGACGGACGAGCGCCACGGCCGTTTCATTGTTGTCGCCGAAGAACTGCAACTCGGCTTCGCTCGGGACGTCGTCGTACGAGGAGATGATGATCGAGCGCTTCTCCCAGCTCACGCCGTCCTCCGACGCGAACAGTCCGACCATGGTGTCGCCGTCGTTGTAGCCGGTGGCGAAGAGCGTGTGTTGTGGTGCGCCGGATTCAGTGTAATCGCGTCTGGTGTATCGCCAGAAGCCCCAGAACTTTTCGGCGGTGCCCGGCGTGATATCGGCGTAGGTCTTCACTGGCGCGCTCCAGGTGTGGCCGCCGTCGGTGGATTGGGCACGAATCGTCCACGCCTGTCCAAACAGATCGCGGTAGTGGGCGCCCGGCAAGCGACTGATGGCGTACATGTACAGCGTGCCGTTCATCTCCACCAGCTTGGGGTCGCGAATGTCGCGCTCGCCCTCCAGGTTGTTGGCATTGACCTCGCTGATCTTCGTGAAGCTGCGTCCGTCATCCGTCGACTCGAAGACGTTGATGTGCGCCTGTGCCGAACCGACCTGCCCGGTCTCACCGCCGCGAAAGATCAACAGGATGCGATCGCCGAGCCGGATCATCTCGGTGTTTTCACTGTGCAGGCCGTCCGAGTAGATGATGCGCTGGTTGGTGGCGAAGCCGGTGGCGGCAGCGGTGCTTGTTGGCGTAGTCGTGGCCATGCTTGTGGGCGTGTTTGTCGGTGGAGCGTTTGGGGGTGTCGCGCGGGGGGTAGTGATGATGGTAGGCGTATTGACCGACGGACTGCCGGAAACGTTGGACTCGCCGCAGCCCGTGGCTGCAAACGCCAGCACCGCAATCGACAACCCTGTTCGTATACGCATTCGCATGTCCTCCGCCGCCGGTTGGATGACTTAGCGGACCAAGCGGGATTTGCCGAGTAACAAAAGATGATAGCGCGCCGCAACCCCGCAACCGCGATCGTGTGACCGCGCTCTCTTGCGCCCGCGAGTGTGATTCAGTATCGATAACGGCTGGCGACTCCGACCGCCGTCGCCCCCGCCGCTCCAGGCGGGACATCTCGGATGGTGAGTGTAGCTCAACTGGCAGAGCACCGGACTGTGGCTCCGGGGGTTGAGGGTTCAAGCCCCTTCACTCACCCTTCTTCAACTGCGGCTACGGATTTGGGCCTTTCCAAATCGACCCATCCGCCATCACCACTTGCTCCATCCTGAACTGATAACGCGTGACGATGTCGCAGGCGTCCATGGTCCACCCCGTTTCGCACTTTTCGCCAGGGGCAATGGCTCGATCCTGCGCCTGAAGCTGACGCGAGCGCTCACCGCCTCTACATGCCCCCTTGCCGAAATCGTCGGTGAGCGTTGCATCAATCTCAAATGCGCTCACCGTCGTCGCGGAGCGATTGTACACCTCGAGGATCACCAGAGGCGTGCCGACGGAATCGTGGGAAATGATCGATGCGACAATGAGGAGCGGCGATCCGCTGACCGGCTCGACGACGCCCGCGGCTGCCAGCTCCCCTTCGGCTTGCATCGCGCCCTGCAGTCCCTTCGCGAGCCTGGCGTGCGCCAAGTCGCACGATGAGCAGAGCCCCGCGAGTACAAGTGCAATGACCGTGTTCCGCGCGATGGTGCACAAGGAATATCGGCTTGCTCCTCGCCCCATGTGGTGAAAGTGCTCGCGGAGTAAGAAAATGGAAAACCGGAAATGGAAAATTGAGAACGGAGAACGGGCCAATGCGTTCCATTTGCCGGTTCTGAATTCCCGGTTCTCCATTCTCGGTTTTCCATTTCTCTTCTGCTTGGTTCCGGCTCTGCCGGGTTAGGGTTCGCGAGCGGCACGCTGGGACGTACGAAGCGGCGATTGTGGCGCTCCGCGAGCAGAAACCGGGAGGCAATACCCGCCGCGGTCCTACGTCGGGCAATTTGCGAGGTCATTGTTCACCGCCGCAATGATCTCGTCGACTGTGATGTCGCCCGACGCGTCGGCATCTCCCGCGGGACATGCCGCGAGCGGCGTAACGCCGAGATCGATGTTCACCATGGTGATGATCTCGTCCACGGTGACGTCGCCGCTGCCGTCGCAGTCGCCAATGCAAGCGGGAACGGCCGGAGTTGGCGTCGCGCTCGGTGTGGGCGGCGCCGGGCCCGGATTGATGGAGACGCCGATGGTCGCCCAGCTCGCCGAGCTCAGGTTCCACGACATTGTCACCGACCCGGCGCCGTCGGCCGTACTCCCGGCGCCGGTGACTCCCTCCGTGGCTCCCGAGGTGGCGCTCACCGCACCAAAGTACTGCGGCGTTTGTCCTTCTCCCGCCGCGAGCGACGTATCGAAGGTGGTCGCGACGGCGTCGAGGACGATGGCGCCCGGCATGCTGGAGACATCGACGCTCGCCGGTGCGCCGGTTTCACCAGAGCTCGTCGTGGCGGTGCCGAGCGGGGTGTCGGGATCGACGCCGACGAACGAGGTCGCGCCGCTCACCATGCGGTGATTCGACGGCAACGTGACGCGCACGTTGCCGGTTCCCGCCGGTGCGTTCACCAGCTTCCACAACTGCACGGTGACGGCCTTGTCACTGTCGCTGACCGTGCCGACTTGTGTGAGCGCGCACAAGCAGCTTGCCGGATCGCACGTCGACGAGCACGCGCTGGACCCTGAGCCCCACTCGACACTATTGACGGCAGTGTGCGCGTGCACCTCGACGCCGACCATCAAGAGCGCGTCAGTGCCGGAGGTGATCGTGTGCGGGTAAATCAGCTCTGCCGCATCGATAGTCGAGAAGCTGGTGTTGTCGACCGCCAGCTGGGCGCGCGCGCTGCCGTTGCCGAGACTCAGGAGGACCGCCGCCGCAGTGAACGCGGCAATACGGCGGATTGCGGAGACGTGATTGCCGGGAGCAGGCGAGCGCGGAGTGCGAGGCGGCATCGAAAAACCAAGTGCGAGTTAGAGTGAACCTCTGCGCGGCGATTTGCAACTCCTTGTCAGCGCTCTGCCCATCACTGATGGATACCCTTGGACGGCTGCCGCTAGAGACGGCTGCGCCCACCGAAGAATTCAAGCGCCAATGAGAACTGATGGTGGCGGCAGGCCTCTGCGCCTGCCGAGTTGTGTTTCGCGAAAGCCTCTTCGGACGTCAACCGTATGCTCTGGTCCCTCGTCACTCATGCAGAACGACAAACGCAGCGCGGACCGTATCCGCGCAGGAGGATTTATGAGAATCGCACAAGTTGCCGGACTGCTCTTGCCACTGAGCCTGGCACTCGCCGCTCAACCCGGCTGGGCGTGTCCGGGAGGTGGCAAGTGGGCTTGCAAGGATGACGTCAAGCAGTTCTGCCCCGACATCACCCCGGGTCCCGGCAGTCGCAAGAGTATCCATGATTGTCTGCAGCAAAATGCCGCGAATCTGTCGCCGGCCTGCCAGCAGCAGCTGAGTCAAATGCAAGCGAAGGTAGCTGCACTGCTACAGACCTGCGCCAGCGACATCCAGTCGCTCTGCAGTGACTCCGCTTCGGATACTCACGCGACGCTCAAGTGCCTGCATGAGAACCGTTCCAGTCTCTCGCAAGCGTGCAAGGACCAGCTGCCCAAGCATCGCTGGAAGCATCATCACGGGAAGGATTGCCAAGGGTCCGTCGACAGCGGATCAGCCCAATAGCTGCCGGGCCGCCGCCCGCACGCGCGAGACAGGCCGCTTACTTGAAGCATCTGGAGTAGGGGCCTGTCTCGCACCTTCATCCCACCCGCGTTTCGAGTTCACCATGTTCTTGAAGCAGTGACCATTTTCCGAGTTGCTATTTTGTGGGCGAAACGTTCGACGTCGCCGTGCTTGTCGAGGACCTCGATAGCCGCGTTGCCGAACCGGCCGCGCGTGGTCTAAGCAGCGCTCGTACTCATCGCCGACGAGAATCCGCCGAGGTCATGGTCGCGCTCGCGCAGCTTCGCGGCACTGCCGTACTCGACGATGGCAAAATGCCTCGACGGCAGACAGCGTCGCGAGTTCCGCTTGACGCAGCTTCGCTGCGCCAACTATGCAGGGTGCGCCAGGTAGATGAGGACGAGCGATGCCGCCACGAACCACTCGAGCGATCGTGCAAACCGGGCCGCGCCAGCTCGAGCTGCGCGAGCTGCCGATTCCGGACATCGATGACGACAGTGGACTGCTGCGGGTCGAGGCCTGCGGCATCTGCGGCAGCGACGTCGAGCAATACACCGGAACGATCCCGGTCAATTGGCCGCTGATCCCGGGACACGAGCCGCTCGGGATCATCGAGCGCATCGGCGACCGTGCCGCCAAGCGCTGGGGGGTGAACGTCGGTGACCGTGTTGCCGTCGAAGTCCTCATTCCCTGCGGCCATTGCCGCGCCTGCATCGAGGGGCGTTACCAGATGTGCCGCGGGCGTGGCGGCATGTTCGGCTATGCCTACGTGCCGCTCTCACATCCGCCGGGCCTGTGGGGCGCGTACGCCGATTATATGTATCTCGACCCGGCGTCGATCCTTCATCCGATGCGCAAAGATCTCCCGGCCAGCCTGGCGGTGATGTTCAACCCGCTGGGCGCCGGCTTTCGCTGGGCGGTGGAGATCCCCCACACCGGTCCCGGCGATGTCGTGCTCATCCTCGGCCCGGGACAGCGCGGCCTCGCCAGTGTCGTGGCGGCGCGCACCGCCGGGGCCGATCTGATCATCGTGACCGGGCTGACGCGCGACGCGAAGAAGCTGGCGCTGGCGCTGGAACTGGGCGCGGATCACGTCATCAACGCGGAAACCGAGGACGTGCGCTCGCGGGTGCGCGAGCTGACCAAAGGACACGGCGCCGATGTGGTCATCGAGGTGTCCTCCTACGCACCGGAGCCCGTGGCCGAGGCGCTCTTCTACGCCGCCACCGGCGGCCGCATCGTGCTGGCGGGCGTCAAAGGGTTCAAGGCGGTGCCGGAGTTTCTGAGCGATCTCGTCGTCGTCAAGGAGCTGACCATCAAAGGCGCCTTCGGCGTCACCTCGCGGGCGTATGAATCTGCCATCCGGTTGATCGAATCGGGTCGCGTGCCGCTCGAGAAGATGCACACGCACGACTTCCCGCTCGTCCAGGCCGAGCACGCCATCAAGATGCTCGCCGGCGAGATTCCCGGCGAGTCGAGCATCCACTCGTGCTTGGTCCCCGGGCTCGGCTGATTTCAGGCAGACATGTTGCCCCACAACCGAATCACGAAAGCACGAAACCGCGAAAGCACGAAAAAGGACGGACTCCCGTACTTCCGATCTTGCTTTCGTGCCTTCCAGATTTCGTGGGTCCTGTGGGCTCTCGTCGGCTCCACGGGCCTCATCGGGATCGCGAGCGCTGCCTCGCCGCCCTGCGTCGGCAACTGCGACGGCGGCGGAGACGTCACCGTGAACGAGCTCGTCACCATGGTGAATGTCGCCCTCGGCAACGCCTCAGTGTCTGATTGCCTCGCCGGCGATGCGGACGGCAACGGAGCGATCACGATCGATGAAATCGTTGCGGCCGTTCACAACGCCGTGAACGGCTGCCCAACCCTAGTGCCGACGCCGATAGTGTCGCCAACGCCGACGCCGTCCTATCCAGGCGCGACACCAACCGCGACGGCGATGCCGCGGGTGTGTGAGCTCGACCAATTCCGCGGCTGCCGTGCGATCCATGTCGAGGGTACGGGCCGCTTCCGGACTGCGCTGATCGACGGCCTCTGGTGGTTGGTGACACCGGAGGGCAACGCGTACTTTTCCGCCGGCGTGAACCACACGACGCCCGACGGCGACTACGCGCCGGCGCTGGGTACCGCGCCATACCACGACAACATCATCGCCCGGTACGGCAGCGTGGCGGCGTGGACGGATGTGGTGGTGCAGCGCTTCGCCGACCTCGGCATGACCACCATCGGCGCATGGAGCAACGACGATTTGTTCACCGGGCGTATTCCGTACACTCCGATTCTCGGCTTCGCCGGCCATGCGCCGGAAGTGCCGGGCGTGCTGCCCGGCATCACCGGCCTGCGGGTGCGCGATTACTTCGCCCCCGAGTTTGCCACGGGTGCCACCGCCGAGGCCGAGGGGGCGCGCGGTTGCGCCGCGGATCCGTTTTGCGTTGGCGTCTTCAGCGACAACGAGCTCGGGTGGGGGCCAGGCATCGCGCAAACGGTCCCGTATCTCGATGCCTATTTGCACTTGGCGGCGGGCGGGCCCGGCAAGCTGGCGCTGCAGGCGTTCTTCGAGCAACTCTACGCTGGTGACATCGCGGCGTTCAATGCGGTCTGGGACAAACAACTGACCAGCTTCGACGATCTGCAGGCGCTGTCGTCGCTGCCGCGGAGCGCGACGGCCGATCCGCCGGCGCGTGCCGCGGCGCGCCAGGCGTTCGCCGGCGTCGTGGCGCAGCGCTACTACGAGACGGTTCACGACGCGCTGCGCGCCGTCAGCCCCGACCTGCTAATTCTCGGTTCGCGACTGCTGGCCTACTACAGCGCGCCTGCCGTCGTTGCTGCCTGCGCCCCGTTCGTCGACGTCGTCAGCGTCAATCAATATGAGATCGCGCCCGCGACGCTCAATCTGCTGCGCGCGGCGGCGCCTGCGAACGGTTACATCGTTACCGGCGACTTGTTCGCCGATCTCGATGCGTTCTACGACCTGACACAGAAGCCGATGCTGATCAGCGAGTTCGGCTACCGCGCCAAGGACTCCGGCCTGCCCAATACGTACCCGCCGACGTTCCCTGTTTTGGACACGCAAACCGACCGCGCGGCCGCCTACGACAGTTACATGCGCCGCGTGCTCGAACGCCCATACATGGTCGGGGCGCACTGGTTCGAGTACGCCGACGAGCCGGCGCAAGGACGCTTCGATGGGGAGAATGACAACTGGGGCATCGTGAACATCGCGGACGACGAGTATCCCGAGCTTGCGGCCAGCATGCGGTTGATCAATGGTGCCATCTACCAGCGTGGGCTCGGCGACTCACCAACGCTCATCCCAACCGCGACGGCCACCCCGACGCCGACGGCAGCACCACGGATATGCGAGCCCGACGAGTTCTCCGGCTGCTCCGCGATCCACGTGACCGGTACGGGGCACTTTCGCACCGCGCTGATCGACGGCGTGTGGTGGATGATCACGCCGGAAGGCAACGCGTTCTTCTCCGCCGGCGTCAACGGCACGCGCCCTGAAGGCGATTACGCGCCCACCCTTGGCCGGTCGCCGTACTACGACAACATCCTGGCGGTGTACGGTAGCGAGACCGCCTGGTCCAACGTGGCGTTGCAGCGGCTCACCGATCTCGGATTCACCAGTCTCGGCGGCTGGAGCCGAAACGATTTGTTCGCCGGCCGCGTTCCGTACCCGATCATTCTCGGCTTCGCCGCCCGGGCGCCGGAGGTGCCGGGGATAATGCCGAGCGTCACCGGCCTCATGGTGCGTGACTACTTTGCGCCGGAGTTCGTTGCCGGCGCCGCTGTCGAGGCCGAGGGCGCGCGCGCCTGCGCCGCCGACGCGTTCTGTATCGGCGTGTTCAGCGACAACGAGCTCGGCTGGGGTCCCGGTGTCGCCCAGACGCTGTCGTTTCTCGACGCGTACATGCGTCTCCCGGCCGGGGCACCCGGGAAAGTGGCCTTGCAAGCCTTCTTCGAGCAGTTCTACGATGGCGATATCGCGGCGTTCAACGGCGTGTGGAACCAGCAGTTGTCGCGCTTCGACGATCTGCAAGCGCTGTCGTCGCTGCCGCGCAGTGTGACCGCCGATCCGCCGGCGCGCGCCGCGGCGCGCCAGGCCTTCGCCGGCCCGGTGGCGCAGCGCTACTACCAGGTGGTGCACGATGCGCTGCGTGCGGTCAGCCCCGACCTGCTGATCCTGGGCTCGCGCCTGCTGGCGTACGCGACTTCGGCGCCGGTCATTGCGGCGTCCGGGCCGTTCGTCGACGTCGTGAGCGCCAACCAGTACGAGGTGACGCCGAGCGCAATGCAACTGTTGCTCAGCGCGGCGCAGCAGAACGGTTACATCGTCACCGGCGATCTGTTCGCCGATCTCGACGAGCTGGCGCGGCTGGCGCAGAAGCCGATACTGATCAGCGAGTTCGGATATCGCGCCGCCGACTCCGGCTTGCCCAACACGTTTCCGCCGCAGTTTCCCACGCTGGCCACGCAGGTTGAGCGCGCCGCGGCGTACGACGCGTACATGCAGCGCGTGCTCGAGCGCCCCTACATGGTGGGTGCACACTGGTTCAAATACGCCGATGAGCCCGCGCAAGGCCGCGCCGACGGCGAGAACGACAACTGGGGCATCGTCAACGTCGACGACGTCGAGTACCCGGATCTCGCGGCGCGCATGCGCCTGGTAAACGGAAGTATCTACCAACGGTGATGCGAGTGAACCCCGATGCGAGAAAAGTGCTCACCACGAAGGCCACGAAGGGCACGAAGAAGAAGGCCAAATGAGTGACCACCTGCAATCATTGGCGACGCGTTTCGAGCAGTTGCCCTACAACGCGAGCCTGGGCATTCAAATGGAATCGGTCGAGCCGGATCGGGTACGGGTTCGCATCCCGTTCAAAGACGAGATCTCCAACCCCGGCCGTGCGCTCCACGGCGGTGTCATAGCATCGGCAATCGACATTGCCGGGGCGTTGTCGGCGTGGACGGGATTCGAGCCGCGGCCGGACATGGAGAGCGGGACGCTCGACTTGAGCCTGAACTACCTTGCGGCGGCGATCGGCGAAGACATTCTTGCGACCGCCGAAGTCTTGCGGCGCGGCAGGGAGCTCGTCTACAGCGACGTCGACGTCCGCAACGCGGCCGGCAAGCGCATTGCCAAGGGGCTGGTGAGCTATCGCATCTTCGATCTCGCGACGGCCCCGCAAGCGCGCAGCCGCTGCTACCGCGCCACGCCGCTTCTGCCATCCGCCGCATCGGCCCAACGGATTCGCGGCGCCAATGCCTTCGTCAGTCTGGGCTTCATTGCGCAGCTCGGTATCGGTGTGACGCAGGCGCACGACGGCCAGGCGGTGTTGCACATGCCGTTCACTCGGCAGCACGCCGATGACGGAAATGCGATCCACGAAGGGGCATTGGCGGCGCTCATTGACACCACGGGCGCGCTGGCGTCGTGGTCGATCGTCGGCCTGAATATGAGCTACAAGGCGTCGACGGTTGGCATTCACGTGAACTATCACGCCGCCGCCGCCGGTGAGGCGGTGGTGGCGCACGCGCGCACGCTGTCCCGCAATAACGAAATCTTTCTCAATCGAGTCACCGTTAGCGGGCGCGATTCCGGGACGATTGTGGCTAGTGGATCGGTGACGTATCGGATCGTTGTCACCGACTGACAATGCGATCGCCCCGGTTGAGCCTTTTGACTTTTGCCTTTTGAAATTTGACTTTGGGTTGTATGAGCCCTCCCGACTGGCGCGAACGGTTCCACGACAAGCTCGTCACCCCCGACGCCGCGGTCGCGCGCGTCAAATCCGGCGACCTCATCCGTCTGCAGATGGGTCCGGTGCCGGTGACGTTGCTCAATGCACTGGCACAGCGCCGCGACGCGCTGCGCGACGTGCGCGTCATGCAAGGGGCGTCGCGCCATCCGCACCCGTGGGCCACGACCGAGCCCGGCTGGGAACCGCATATTCAGTTCGTCACCGACTTCATTTCGGTGCTCATCCGCCCGGCGGTGGAGGCGCGGCGCGCCGACTTCGGGATTACCGACTACGCGATCGGCTCGAAGGTTCGGGAAGGCGACCGCCGCGATATCATGGCCGCGGACGTGTTCATGGCGCTGGTGTCGGCGCCCGACGCAGACGGCTACGTCAGTTTCGGCTACAGCCTGTGGCATTCGAAGACGCTGCTGCGCGCCGCCAAGTTGAAGATCGCCGAAGTCGGGCGGCCGGGAAAGGTGCTGCGCACCTGTGGCGAGAACCGGGTGCATCTCTCCGCGTTCGATCTCGTCGTCGAGCAGCGTGAGGGGCACGTGCCGCTGCCGGTGCCGGAGCTCACCCCCGAGCGCATCGAGATCACCGAGGTCGTGGGCGCGTACGTTTCGACGCTGGTCAACGATGGTGACACGATTCAAATCGGAACCGGGACGCTGTCGTCGACGATGGGCGGCTACCTGCTCGAGAAAAACGATCTCGGCATCGACTCGGAAATCCTCGTGGCTTCTGCGGTCGAGCTGATCAAGCGCGGCGTGGCCACCGGGCGCCGCAAATCGTACTTCCCCGGCGTGGCGACCGGCTCATTCATCGTCCCCGGCGCCGACTTCGACTATTGCTCCGAGAACCCGCGCATCGAGCTGCACGAGATCGAGTGGGTGAACAACCTGCCGCGTATCGCCGGTATCGAGAACCTGGTCGCCATCAACCAGGCGTCGATGATGGATCTCACCGGACAGGCGGCATCCGAGTCCATCGGCCCCGCGATGTACACCGGCCCCGGCGGCCAGCTGTCGTGGACCATGGGCGCGCTCTACTCGCGCGGCGGCCGCGCCATCCAAGTGCTGCCGTCGACGGCGCGCGCCGGCGCCGTGTCGCGCATCGTGGCGCAGCTGCCGCCGGGCACCATCGTCACCGTGCCGCGCACCTTCGTCGACTACGTGATCACCGAGTACGGCATCGCCAACTTGCAAGGCCTGTCGCAGCGCGAGCGCGCCCTGGCGTTGATCGAGCTGGCGCACCCGGACTGCCGCGACGAGCTGCGCGCGGCGGCGCGGCGGCTCTTCTGGCCGTGAGCAAGATGCTGATTGCGGATCGCTGATCGCGGGTGGCCACAGTGTGCGGCTGCCTCCGCAGCCTGTCGGACTTGGAAGCGCGCGGCTGGCGTCACGCGGCCGGAACGGAGTATGAAGGTGCTACGCCGAACCGGTGAGAGTCATATGGAAGCAGCCAATGTCCTCGAAGCCAATGAGGCCTTCTACCGCGCCTTTGAGAGCCTTGACCTCACGCGCATGGAAGGTGAGTGGTTGCATGCCGCGTCGATCACGTGTGTGCACCCGGGCTGGCGCTTGCTGCGTGGATGGGGGCCGGTAATGGCGAGTTGGCAGCGCATCTTCGCCAATACCGTCACCCTGCGCTTCGGCATCACGGACGCGCATGCGGAGGTGGTGGGTGACCTGGCGTGGGTGGTGTGTACCGAGAACCTGGACGCCAGCCACCGCGATGAGACCGTGAGCGCGCAGCTGCAGGCGACCAACGTCTTCCAGCGACGTGACGGGCGCTGGTGGCTGGTGCATCATCACGCCTCGCCGGTGTCCTCGCCAGCGTCCGACCCGACGCCGGAGCGCATGCATTGAGGGGCCCGGAATAGAGGAGAGACCCATGAATCCCACCAATAAGTTCACCCAGTACACGGACGCCGACCCCGATGAAGCCAAGTTTTTCTGGAGCGGCGGGCCGATCGAAATGGCGCCGCGCACGTGGTTTGCCTCGCAGTTCTCGGGGATCACGGCCTTCGAAACCGACGAGGGGGTGGTGCTCGTCGATACCGGAATGGCGCAGTTCGGGGATTATCTCCGCCAAAAGATCCGCCAGCATACGACGGCGCGGCTGCACACCGTCATCTATACCCACGGCCACGTCGACCATGCCTTCGGGCTCGCCTCGTGGCTCGACGAGGCTGAGCAACGTGGTGACCGGCCGCCGCAGATCATTGCGCACGAGGCGGTGCTGGAGCGCTTCGAGCGCTACCGCCTGACCGCCGGTTATAACTCGGCAATCAACCAGCGGCAGTTCAGAGTTCCCGTCGATTTCGCGCAGCTGGCCTATCGCCCGCCGGATACGACCTTCCGCGACGCATTGCGCCTCAGCATCGGTGGGCTGACCTTCGAGATTCGCCACGCGCGCGGGGAGACCGACGACCATGCGTGGGTGTACTGTCCCGAGCGCCGTGTGCTGTGTACCGGCGACTTGTTCATCTATGCCACGCCGAACGCCGGCAACCCGCAGAAGGTGCAGCGCTACCCGTGGGATTGGGCGGACGCGTTGGCGGCCATGGCGAGCCTTGAGCCGGCGCCGGAGGCGCTGTGCCCTGGCCACGGCGGCCCGATGCGCGGCGCCGCGCGCATTCACGCCGCGCTCACGGAGACCTGTACCTATCTGCGTGCCCTGGTGGACCAGACGCTGGCGCTGTTGAACCGTGGCGTACCGTACGATGAAATCGTTCTCGCCGTACAGCCGCCGGCGGAGCTCGCCACACGCGCCTACCTGCGTCCGGTGTATGACCATCCGGAGTTCATCGTGCGCAACGTGCTGCGCTACTTCGGCGGTTGGTGGGATCAAAACGCGGCGACGCTGATGCCGGCGTCGTACGACGAGCAGGCGCGCGAGATCGTCGCGCTGGCCGGTGGCCCGGCGAAGCTGATCGCGCGCGCCCGCGAGTTGGCGGCCGCCGGCAATCTGCGCCTCGCCACCCACCTCGCCGACTGGGCGGCGCGCGGTGCGGCGAACGATGCGGCCGCACAGCAGGTGAAGGCGGAGGTGTTCAACGCCCGTGCGGCGGCGCAGGAGTCGCTGATGGCCGAGAATATCTTCCGCGCCGCCGCGAAAGACGCGGAGAAGTAGCGCCGCCCAAAAGAGGAGGTTCACGAAAGCACGAAAGTACGAAAGCACGAAAAAGAAATTCTTGCTTCGATTGCCTTCTCTTCTTCCATTTCGTGCTTTCGCCATTTCGTGCTTTCGTGTTCTCTTGGTCTTTTCCAATGACGGACGGTGAGATGCAGATCGGCTTACTCCTCAACGGCCTGACCGCGGCGCCGGCGCTGGGCGCGCTGGCGGCCGAGGCGGAAGGGCTCGGCTTCGACTCGCTGTGGGCGGGGGATCACGTCGCCTTTCCGGCGCCGATCATCGACCCGCTGCAGATCCTCGCTGTCTTTGCCAGTCACACGCGGCGGGTGCGGCTGGGAACGTGCGTCTACCTGCTGCCGCTGCGCCATCCGACGGTGGTGGCGAAGCTGGTGTCCTCGCTCGACTTCATCAGCGCCGGCCGAGTCATCTTCGGCATCGGCGTCGGCGGCGAGTTCCCGGTCGAGTTCCAGGCGTGTGGCGTTCCCGTCAACGAGCGCGGCGCGCGTTGCAACGAAGCCATCCCCGTGTTGCGCGCGCTGTGGACGGATGGCGAGGTTGAGCACGCTGGGCGGTTCTTTCCCTTCGATCGGGTACGCCTCAAGCCGCCGCCGATGCAAGCCGGCGGCCCGCCGATCTGGGTCGGCGGGCGCACCGATGCGGCTGTGCGCCGCACGGCGCGCTACGGCGATGGCTATGTCGGCTACATGTTGAGCCCCGACGGGTTCCGCGAGCGCATGGCACGCATCCGCGCACGCGCCTGCGAGGTGGGCCGTGCCGAGCGGCCGATCACCGCGGCTTTGATGACCTTCGCCGCGGTCGACGCCAACCGCGCGGCGGCGCTGGAGCGCGCCGGGGCGATCCTCGGCGCGATGTACGGCCGCGACATGCGCAGCGCCGCGGCACGTTACTGCATCGCCGGAACGGCCGATGATTGTCGCGCCGCCGCCGCGCAGTTCGCCGCTGCTGGTGTCGAGCACTTGATTCTCACGCCGTTGGCGTACGGCGATGGGACGGTGGAGCAAGTGCGCGCGCTGGCGCAGGCGCTGCGATAACGCTTCACACACGCCGAACCGAGGCCGTACTGGTTCGAAGTCTGCAAGTGTGTTGCCCGCCAATCCGCCAGATCCCTCGATACGGCGCGTGAGCAGATCGCTCCTACTCGGGACGAACGGCAAATCTTCCTTCCAGAACCAAGACATCATCCGTTCACCCCGAGTTGCCGCTTGCCTTTGGCGGCGTATCGAGGGGCGCAGATTGGATTGCCGGGCAAAGCCTCTGCAAGTTTATCCGGAGCGCGTCGCCGTTACCCGCGCCCGGTCGGGATCGGCTTCTTGTAGTAGGGACGGCCGGCGGCGATCCACTCGCTGTAGAGCTCGGCAAACGCCGGCCCCATGGGGTCGAGGCCGCGGATGGGCATCGAGCCGCGGCGGATGGTGAAGTCGTGCGGTGCCAACTCGCCGGCACGCACGAAGTGACGCTCCGCCGCTTCGACCTCGCCGAGTTGGTGCAGATACCACGCCAGGGAAAACTCGGCGCGCGCCAACTGTTCCTCGGGAGTCGGCAGGACTTGATAGTCCCGCACCTCCTCGGGCGGCAGCGGTAGCTGGTTGTCTTTCACCCACGCGCGCACCGCGTCGAGATGCGGCTTCGGATCGATACCGGTGAGATCCTTGAACATGTCGCTGCCGAACGCGGCGTCGTTGGGACGCACGATGTGCCCGCCCTCGTCGATCCACACCACCGTTGGTACGTTGATGATGCGATACAAGTCCGCCACTAGGTGCTCCGAGTCAATCAAGCTCGGATGCGTCGGTGCGGCGGCCTCGATGAACGGGCGTGGATCATCGGCACACTTGTCCAGTGCGACGGTGATCACCGAGAAGCCGTAGCCGTTCAGCTCTTCATGTATTGCCTGCCAGACCGGCAGGTCATAGCGGCAGCCTCACCAGGAGGCGTAGGCGACCAGCAAAACTTTCTTGCCGCGGTAGTCGGAGAGCGTGTAGCGCCGGCCAGCCAGGTCGGGGAGGGTGAAGTCGGGCGCTTCCAACGACGCCAGCCGCGCGGCGCGGTCGGCGGCAGCCGCTCCAAAGCACGCGGCGCGCGCGTCGACATCGAGGGCCAGCGGACGGTCCAGCAGCGCCGCAACGCCGGCGAGGTCGACGCCATCGTCGGTGACCAGATCGGCTTGACCGGTGATCGCGACGCAGCGGTCGTTACGACACAAGCCCTGTGGCTTCAGCTCCCAGCCCAGTGCATTCTGCAAGGTGTCGGCCGACAGGCGTACTCTGTTGCGGCTCATGGTCGCCGCAACCGCCACGGCGCGTCCGTCGTCGAGAATCGTGAAGTTGGGTTCGGTCATGGGTATCATTCTTTCTTCGCGCGCGGTGCGTTGTCAACTCACCTTGATGGAGAATCGGGTTGCGCGGCGCGATGGCAGACCCTACAAGAGCCCGGTCGCACAGCGGCGAGGCGGATGAGTCGAGCATGTGGTTCGTAATCAAGCGACTGTCGCTGGGGGGCATTCTCATTGTCGCGGCGGCCGCCGTGCTCCTGGTGTCCGACCGAAACCGCCGTCGCGCCGACACGCAACAGGTGCCGCGCGTGGCGATCTTGCAGCACGCGTCGCAGCCGATCATCGACGACGGGGTCCAGGGCATGATCGATGGTCTGGCGGCGAACGGATTCGTTGATGGGCAGACGGTGGCCATCCAGCGCTTCAATGCCGAGAACGACATCGCCACTGGGAACACCATCGCTCGCGCCATCACCACCGGCGAGTATCAAATGGTGCTCACCGCGACCACGGTGAGCCTGCAAGCCGTGGCCAACGCCAATACGGCGGGCGCGACGATGCACGTGTTCGCCTTGGTGTCGGATCCGTTCGCCGCCGGGGTCGGCCTCAGTCGCGAGCAACCGCTGCAGCACCCGCGCCATCTCGTCGGCTTCGGCACCATGCAGCCGGTGGCGAAGACGTTCGAGATGGCGCGCCGCATGTTCCCCGGGCTCACCTCCGTGGGCGTGGTCTGGAATCCGGCCGAGGCCAACTCCGAAGCCAACGTCAAGCTGGGACGCGAGATCTGCGAGAAGCTGGGGATCGAGCTGCTCGAAGCCAATGTCGACAACACCGCCGGCGTGATGGAAGCCGCCAGCTCGCTGATCGGGCGCGGCGTGCAGGCGCTGTGGATCGGCGGCGATGTTACGGTGCTCACGGCGCTCGACACGTTCGTGGCGACGGCGCGCAAGGCGGGAATCCCGGTCTTCACCTGTATCCCCGGCAGCGCGCCGCTCGGCACGCTGTTCGATCTCGGCGCCAATTATTACGAGGTGGGCCGCCTCGCCGGCGACCTCGCCGCGCACATTCTGCACGGCGCCGATCCGCGACAAATCGCCATCGAAAACATTCTGCCGGAGAAACTGCTGATCAACCGCGCGGTGCTGGCGGACCTGAAAGACCCCTGGCAGGTTCCCGACGATGTCGGGCGCCGCGCACAGCTGGTCGGCGAAGCGCCGGCCGCAGGCACCGTCGGACGTGGAAGCGTGCAGCGACCCAACGGGGAGCGGTCCATAGAAAAGACACCGACCGCAGGCCCGCAGCCGGGGCGGCGCTTCAAGATCGGTGTGGTCTACTTTGCTCCCGAGCCCGGTGCCGACATCTGCATGCAAGGCTTGTTCGACGGCTTGCGCGATCTCGGATACGTCGAAGGCACGAACCTCGAGGTGTCCAAGGCCCACGCCCAGGGCGAGATCGCCAACATTCCTGCGCTGCTGCAGAACTACGACAATCAGAATCTCGATCTCATCATGACCTTCACCACACCCTGCCTCACGGCGGCATGCGGCACGGTGCGGCTGACGCCGGTGGTCTTTACCTACGTCTACGATCCGCTCGCTGCCGGTGCCGGCACCAGTTTCACCGAGCACAACCCAAACGTCACCGGCGTCGGCTCGTTTCCGCCGGTCGACGAGACTGTGGAGATGATCCAGCGGCTGGTGCCCGGTGTGCACACCGTCGGCACGCTCTACAACAGCTCGGAAGCCAACTCCCGAAAAGTCGTCGAGGTGGCGCGCGGCGCCTTCGCCAAGCGCGGGCTGCAGCTCGAAGAAGTGACCGTCACCAACTCGAACGAGGTCTTCCAGGCGGCGCAGGCCCTGGCGGCGCGCGGTGTCCAGGCGTTGTGGATCACCGGTGACAACACCGCGATCCAGGGCTTCACGGCTATCGTCAAAGTAGCGAACGATGCGCATCTGCCGATCATCAACAACGACCCGGAGCTGGTGGTGCAGGGCGCGCTCGCCTGCGTCGGCATCGGCTTCTATCGCAGCGGCTACGCGGCGGCGCGCCTGGCGGCGCGCGTGCTGCGTGGCGACAGCCCAAAGGACGTGCCCATCGAGAACATCGCCGTGAAAACCGTGTCGCTGAACCTCGACGCCGCACACCTCCTCGGCATGACGATTCCCGACGAGATCCTGGCCGAGGCGGACGAGGTGATCGATGCCACCGGTAGACAGCGCAAACAAGCTGCCCCACCCAACGTACAGCCGACGCCAGGTCCTGCCGAACTTGGCAATCTGGAGCGACCCAACGGGGAGCGGGCCATAGAAGAGACGCCGGCCGCCGGCCCGCCGACCGCAGGTCCGCTGGCTAAGCAGTGGAAGGTGGACATTCTCGAGTACGTCAACGTCGTCGACTCGGAAGACGCCGAGCGCGGGATTCGCGCCGGGCTGAAGGACTCCGGACTGGTTGAGGGCCGCGACTACACGGTGCGCCTGCGCAATGCCCAGGGCGACATGCCGACGCTCAGCACCCTGGTCGACGCGGCGCAGGGTGAGGGGGCGGATTTGTTGATGACGCTCTCGACGCCGACGTTGCAGGCGGCGTTGCAGCGGGCGCGCACGCTGCCCATCGTCTTCACCTTCGTCGCCGACGCCGTGGTCGCGGGCGCCGGCCGCAGCAACGAGGATCATCTGCCCAACGTTACCGGCGTGGCGACAAAGAGCCCCGCCGACGAGCTCATTACCGCGGTGCGCGAGTGCTTGCCGCAGGCGCGGCGCATCGGGACATTGTTCGTGCCCGCCGAGGCGAACTCGGTGTACAACAAGGACAAGATGAGCGACGCCGCGCGCCGCGCCGGTTTGGAGCTCGTCGCGGTGCCGGCGAATACCAGCTCCGAGATCGCCGACGCGGCGCTGGCGTTGTGCGAGCAGCGCATCGATGCCGTCGTGCAGATCGGTAGCAACCTGACCACCGTGGCCTTTGCCAGCATCAGCCAAGCGGCGCGCCGCAACCGCATTCCGGTGTTCGGGGCATTGAGCGCCAACGCCGTCGAAGGCGCGGCCGTCGTGGTGGCGCGCGACTTCTTCGACGGTGGCCACACCGCCGGCACGCTGGCGGCACGCGTCATGCGCGGCGAGAGCCCGGCGGCGCTGCCCTTCGAGGAGTTGCGCACCTCCAAGACGATCATCAATCTCGACGCGGCGCGCGCCACCGGACTGCGCATCCCGGCGGCGTTGCGCCAGCGGGCAACGCGGGTCATCGGGGAATGAAGAAGATCTCACGCAAAGACGCAAAGGCGCAAAGAAGAAGACGCAGGATTGGGAACTGCGGAGGGAAAGTGCTGCCGTGAAGGCTTCGCAGGGTTTTTTTGATCCTCTGCGTTCTTTGCGGCTTTGCGCCTTTGCGTGAGAATCATTTGTTAGATGAGAGATAAGCGCTGAATGGAAATCACCACGCAAGAAACGAGCGACGGGTTCGAGGTGCGTGTCAGTGGCCGCCTCGATGCGTACTGGGCGGACCATCTCGCGGCGGCGCTCGAAGACGTTGTGCGCGACGGGAAACATCACATCCTGCTGAATATGGCGGACGTGGCGTACATGAGCTCCGTCGGTATCCGGGTGTTGCTGCGTTTCTACAAGCAGCTGCAGCGCATCAACGGCTCGTTCGCCGTGTCGAGTCCGTCGGAGGCGGTGCGCAGCGTTCTCGAGCTGGCCGGGCTGGCGGCAGTGTTGGTGTCGCGCGCGGCGGCGCCACCGCCGCCACCGAGCGCCGCGCCGCGGCGCTTCGAACGCGGTACGGTGACGTTCGAGGTCTTCGACCTGGCACCTGGCGCGACGCTGAGCTGCCGCGTCGTCGGCGAGCCGGAGCGTTTGGCGGAGCGCCGGTTCGACGCTTCGCAGTGCCGCAGCCTCACGTTTCCTGCCACCCGTTTTGGTGTCGGCCTCGGCGCCTTCGGCACGAGCTTCGCCGATAGTCACGCGCGCTTCGGCGAATTCCTGTGCGCCGGCGGCGCAGCGGCATACCTGCCCACCGATGGGAGCAACGTGCCCGACTACCTGGTGTCGACCGGCGCGCTGATCCCGGAGCTGAGCGTCTTGTACGCGTTGATTTGCGAAGGGCGCTTCGCCCAGCTGGCGCGCTTCGAGATGCCGGCGGGCGAGCCGCCGATCGGATTGTCGGCGCTGGCGCTGAGCGGCGCCGAGAGTGTCGAGGCCAATGTTGCCGGCATGGTCATGATCGCCGAGTCGGCGGGCCTGGTGGGCGCGGCGTTGCGCCGCTCGCCCGCCCAAGCGCCGGCGGCCGATGTGCCGGCGCCGGCAGCGCCCATGGCACTGTTTGGCCATCCGCAGATCCGCGAGTGGCTGTCGTTCACGCCGGAGCACGTCTGCTTGCGCAGCCTGGTGTTGGTCGTCGGCGTCGTGGCGCGGGTGGCGCCCACGGCGGCGGCGTTGCGGCTCACGCCGCTCCTGCGGCCGCTCGGCAGCGCCGCGTGGCCCGCGGGGCACTTCCACGCCGCCGCCTTCTCCTATGCTCCTTTGCAGAAGGGGCCGATCGAGCTGCAACCGACGGTGGCGTCGATCTTCGAAGGCGAGGCGCTGCACAATGTGCTGCATTTGCTGAACGACGACCGCGCCCACGTCGGTACCGGCGAAAGTGCATTTCTCCGCGGCGCCTGCTGGCTGGCGCCGATTGGTGAGATCGTGGCGGAGCGGAGCTGAAGGTTCAGGGAGGAAGCGACCAGTGACGAGTGACGAGCAAGAACTGCGGCTGATCCGCCGTCTCGGGCGTGAGTGCGGGGCATTCGTCACTCATCACTCGTCACTTGTCGCTCGTCACTGGTATCTCCGAGGAAATCCATGACCCTGCTCATCGGTGCCCTCACCATTGGCTTGATCCTGTCGCTGCTCGCACTGGGGGTGTTCATCAGCTTCCGTGTCTTCAGCTTCCCCGACATCACCGCCGACGGCTCGGTGACATTGGGTGCCTCCATTGCCGCGGTGTTGCTGGTGCACGGCGCGCCGCCGTTGTTGGCGACCTTCGCCGGCTTTTGCGGCGGCCTGATTGCCGGCGCGGTTACCGGCATTCTGCACACCAAGTTCAAGATCAACGGACTGCTCGCCGGGATCCTGGTGATGACGGCCCTCTATTCGGTCAACCTCCACGTGATGGGCAAGAGCAACGTGCCGTTGCTGTCGGCGGCGACGTTGGCCACCGATGCGGAGCGCCTGGCCGTGTATCTGTCCGGCGATGGCAAGGCGCTGGATGTTTTCGGCTGGGACGTCAGCCCGCGTGACGCAGCGGTGCTGCTGCTGGTCCTGGGGATGATCGTTGCAGCCGGGGCCGCACTCTACGCTTTCTTTCGCACCAATCTCGGGACGGCCATGCGTGCCACCGGCAACAACGATCAAATGGTCCGCGCCCTGGGCGTCAACGTCGGCAACATGATCATTCTCGGCCTTGCCGTTTCGAACGGCCTGATCGCCTTGTCCGGCGCGCTGCTGGCGCAGTACCAGGGTTTCGCCGACGTACAGATGGGCATCGGCATGGTCGTCTGGGGGCTGGCGAGCGTGATCATCGGGGAAGCCCTTGTCGGTTCTCAGCAGTTCGGTCTGGTCATCGTCGGCGCGGTGATGGGTTCGGTGCTCTTCCGCCTGCTGGTGGCCATCGCCTTGCGTGCCGGGCTCAACCCCAACGATCTGAAGCTGATCACCGCGGCGTTCGTCTTCACGGCGTTGGTGCTGCCTGACTTGATCGGCAAGCTGCGGAGCGGGGCATGAACAAGAAGACAACAGACTGGGAGACGACAGACAACAGACGCAAGCGCCTGACAACGGAGCGCGGCCTGTTGTTTGTTTGTCTGTTGTCTGTTGTCCGGCCGGGGAACCGCAGCGGTGCGCGCCATGCTTGACCTGCGCAACGTGTGGAAGACCTTCAACCCCGGCACGGTGAACGAGGTGCGTGCCCTGCAGGGCGTCGATTTGCACATCGACGAAGGGTCGTTCGTGGTCGTCATCGGCACCAACGGCTCCGGCAAGTCGACGTTGCTCAACGCGGTTGCCGGAACGTTTCCCGTCGATCGGGGCAGCATCTGTCTGGCGACGCGTGACATTACCGCGTGGCCGGAGCACAAGCGCGCCGCGCACATCGGGCGCGTCTTCCAGAACCCCTTCAGCGGGACAGCGCCGGACATGTCGATCGCGGAGAACATCGCGCTGGCGGCGCGGCGCGGCCGCCGCCGCGGCCTCGGCTGGGCGTTGCGTGGCAGCGTGACGGTGGAGATGCGCGAGCGCGTCCGCCGGCTCGGCCTGGGTCTGGAAGATCGGCTCGACAATGCCATCGGCAGCCTGTCCGGTGGACAGCGACAAGCGTTGACCCTGCTGATGGCTTCGTGGCTCCGGCCCACGCTGCTGTTGCTCGATGAGCACACGGCGGCGCTCGACCCGAAGAGCGCCGATCAAGTGATCCGTTTGAGCGACGAGATCATCGCCCGCGACCGGCTCACCACGTTGATGGTGACCCATTCGATGCAGCAAGCGTCCACCCTCGGCGACCGGCTGATCATGATGTACCGCGGCCGCATCATCCACGACTTCCGCGGCGCCGAGAAGCGCCGCCTGCGCGTTGACGACCTGCTGGCGCGCTTCGAAGACGTCCGCCGCAGCGAGCAACTCGACGAAAGCGCCGCCGAGCTGCTGCGCCGCGCCTATGTGTGAGGGGGAAGACGACAGACAACAGACCGAGGATCAACCGGCGAGCGCGTGTTTCTGTTGTCTGCTCGCCTGTTGTCTGTCGTCCACTAGCAGCCTTTCGGACTTGGCAGTCTGCAGCGACCAACGGGAGCGGTCCATAGAAGAGACGCCGGCCGCAGGCCCTATGGTGTCGGCGTGGCCTTCGGCTTGGTGTTGCGCGGCACCGGGGTCGGCGTCGGCGGCGGCGCCGGATAGTGAAAGCCGAGATCAATGGGCGTGAGGTCGAAGCTCCCGTCCGTCTGCGTCGTGTCCTGCTGCAGAGCGATCAGCAAGTCGGCATCGATTGCGGAGTCACCGGCGTCCACCGCCGGGCTCACCTGGGCCAGATGAAAGTCGCCGTCGCGCGCATCAATGAACACTGGATCCATGCCGACGATGTCATTCGGACCCTGCGGGGTGTCGGAACCGTAGCCGTCGGCGTTGAGATTGAAGTTGCCGGTGTAGTCGGCGGTCGTCGCATCGACGATGATGCCGCTGGGCAGGTTGGCGTCGACGATGTTGTTGATGACGGCGACGCTTGCCGCCGGTTCCTGCACGTCGCCGATCGACAGGCCGTTGTCGTGATTGCCGTACACCGTGTTGTTGACGGCTTGCAGGTCGCTGCCGCCCCACACGCGCATACCGGCGCGCCGATTGTTGACGATCAGATTGTTGTACACGGCGACCTGATCCGAACCTTCGACGAATACACCGTCGCCGAGGCTGCCGCTGACGTTGCAGTTGCGGATTGTCGTTTGCGGACTGGCTGAGACGAGCACGGCCTCTTCACGGCCACCTTTGAGGGTGAACCCGTCGATGGTCAGCCCGGTGACACCGGACATTTGCACGGCCGCAATGTCTGCGGTAGCGGCGGCGATGATGACCGGCTCGGCGCCGCTCTCGGTCAGTGCTCCGGTGACGTCGGCGAGCAACGTGATTGGACCTTGTACGTCACTGGCTTGCAGCGAGAGCGATCCATACAGTCCGGGGGCGACCACGAGTGTTGATCCCGCCGGCGCGCCGCGCACGGCAGCGAGAATGCTCTCACCGGGGTGTATGGTCAGTGTCTGTGCCCCCGCACCGGGTGTCGGCGTGTCGGCAACCGTGACCGGTGCTGACGTCGCGGTTGGACCTGCACGCACCGGCGTTGGCGTCGCCGCAGCGGAAACCGTGGTGGCCTTGGTCGGGCTGCTCACTTGTTGTTTGGATGATGTTGCGCCGTCTGAGCTCGAGCCGCTGCCGCCTCCGCCGCAGCCGACGAGCATCGGCAGCACGCACAAGGCGAGGAGCGTAAACGTGGGTTTCAATGTCGGGAGTTCCTTTCTCGCTGGCAACGTCTGTTCGCATCGCGATGATCACGAATGTGCAAGAACGACGCCCACCATGCGTACCGGTTGGCGCGAAGAATCGGAGAGCGCCTAATGACATCGAAAGGCGACACGTCCGCGGAACCAGAACACGCCACGCGTCTCCGAGACGGATCAGAAGAAGCTGTAGTCGCAGGTTGCTCAGCCTGCGGCGGCCGCCTATCTAAGCGGTGAAGCATCGGCCTCTTGTTCCCTCCTCTGCGAACACTCCCGTGAGCGGAGGAGGGTTAGGGTGGAGGCCAGCGAGCGGCAATGCTGCGAGCAATTCCAAGAGCCGCACATTGCCTTTCGCGCCCGCGACGGGCAAAGGTCGCGCCGGAGATTCGATCATGCCGAACCGGACCGCGCCTTATATGGACGCCAGCCAGCCGATCAGCAGCCGCGTTGCCGATCTGGTGTCACGCATGACGTTGGACGAGAAGCTGGCGCAGCTCGGCTGCGTCTGGTCGAGCAGCGTCATCGAGGACGGCGTGTTCTCCGAGTCACGCGCGCGGCTGAAGCTGGCCAACGGCACCGGTCACATCACACGCATCGGCGGCGCCACCGTGCTGACGCCCGGTGCCAGCGCGCGCGTCGCCAACGCGCTGCAACGCTTCCTGCTGAAGGAGACCCGCCTCGGCATTCCCGCGATCATTCATGAAGAGAGCTGCGCCGGCTACCTGGCGCGCGACGCGACGTGCTTCCCGCAAGCCATCGGCCTGGCCAGCACCTGGGAGCCGGCGCTGATCGAGGCGATGACCACGGTCATCCGCACGCAGATGCGTGCCGTCGGGGCGCATCAGGCGCTCGCTCCCGTGCTCGATGTTGCGCGCGATCCGCGTTGGGGTCGCACCGAGGAGACCTTTGGCGAGGATCCGTATCTCATCGCGCAAATGGGGATCGCTTACGTGCGCGGCTTGCAAGGGCCGGATCTCGCGGACGGCATCGTGGCGACGGCGAAGCACTTCGTCGGCTACAGCGCTTCGGAAGGCGGTATGAACTGGGCGCCGGCGCACCTGCCGCGGCGCGAGCTCCTGGAGGTCTACGTCCGGCCATTCGCCGCCGTCATCAAAGCCGCGCAGGTTGCTTCCGTCATGAACGCCTACAGCGAAATCGACGGCATCCCGCTGGGCGCGTCGACGGAGCTGCTCGGGGATGTCCTGCGCGGCACGCTCGGCTTTGATGGCGTGGTGGTAACCGACTATTTTACCATCGCCACGCTGCACCAGTACCATCGCATTGCCCACGATGAGGGGGAGGCGGCCCGCATCGCTCTCGAAGCCGGGCTCGACGTCGAGCTGCCGGCGCTGCACTGCTACGGCGAGCCACTGCGCGCCGCGATCGCTGCGGGACGCGTCGATGTCGCGCTCGTCGATACGGCGGTGCGCCGCCTGCTGCGTATGAAGTTTCAACTGGGGCTTTTCGAGCGGCCGTATGTCGATGCCGCGGCGGCGCCGCAGGTATTCGATACCGCCGAGCAGCGTGCCCTGGCGCTGACCCTGGCGCGCAAGTCGATCGTGTTGCTGAAGAACGACGGTGATCTGCTGCCGCTCGACAAGCAATTACGCTCGATTGCGGTCATCGGGCCGAGCGCCGACAGCATCCGCTTGTTGCAGGGCGACTACCACTACCCGACGCATCTCGAGATGATGTTCGGCGCGATCGACGAAAGCGAGGTGGCGCCAGGACCTGCGCCGCCGGCTGGACCGTCGCCCGCAGGGTCGCCGCCCGCAGGGTCGCCGCCCGCAGGGTCGGTCAATCTGGCGCAATACTTTGTACGCATGGTGACCGTGCTCGACGGCATTCGTGCCAAGGTGTCACCGCAGGCGGCGATCCACACGGCGCTCGGGTGCACCATCCTCGGCGATGTGACGGACGGCTTTGCGGCGGCCGTAGCGGCCGCGCGCCGCGCGCAGGTCGCCGTCGTCGTGGTCGGTGAGAAGTCCGGGCTGACGGAGGGTTGTACCAGTGGCGAGTCGATCGATCGCGCCGATCTCGGTCTGGCCGGCGTGCAGCAGCAACTCGTGGAGGCGGTGGTTGCGACCGGGACGCCGGTGGTGGTCGTCATGATCAACGGCCGGCCGCTGGCCTTGCCGTGGATTGCGGCGCATGTCGCGGCTGTCCTCGAAGCCTGGGTGCCGGGCGAGGAAGGCGGCAACGCAATCGCCGATGTCTTGTTCGGAGACTACAATCCCGGTGGAAAGCTTCCCGTGTCATTGCCGGTCAGCGTGGGGCAAGTGCCGGTGTACTACAATCACAAGCCCTCCGGTGGTCGTTCCCACTGGAAGGGTGAGTACGCCGACAGCAGTGCCCAGCCGCTGTTCCCGTTCGGCCACGGGTTGAGCTACACGCGCTTCGCCTATGCCAACCTCCGCATTAATCCGCCGCAGGCGCACGCCGCCGATACGGTGCATATCGCCATCGATGTAACCAACACCGGCGCGCGCCACGGCGAAGAAGTGGTGCAGCTCTATGTGCGTGATCTGGTGGCGAGCGTCACCCGCCCGGTGAAGGAGCTCAAGGGTTTTACGCGCGTCGCGCTTGCGCCGGGGCAAACGAGCCGACTGACCTTCGCGCTCGCCGCCAGCCACCTCGGCTTGTACGACCGCGCCATGGCGTTCGTCGTGGAGCCCGGCACGATCGAAGTGGCCGTCGGCAGCTCTTCCGAAGACATCCGTGCCACAGGGACGTTCGAGATCATCGGTCCGGTGACCGACGTCAGCGGGCTGCAGGTGTTCTCGACGCCGGTGGTTTGAAGATAGACAAGAGACTTGGAGACAACAGACGACAGACGCAACTATTCTATGGATTAGAATTCAATCTGCCGGTCGTCTGTTGTCTGCTCGTCCGTTGTCTATTCGTCTCCCCCAAACCGCGCCAGCACCAGGCGCTGGGCGCGGTGCGAGCTGATTTCAGGGCCGCCGCGCGCCAGGGCATGCCAGTGGTGGTCTGCAATGCAATCACGCTCGTCCCAGCGACTTTCGGCGATCAAGTATGCGCCAGGGCGGGGCGGCGTACATGGTGAGGACCCATCGACCGCCCGGACTACAGGGACGTGGCGGTGCACGTGATAAAGGAGGCAAATCGCCGTCTCGTCGTCGACGTCCAGAAACGCCAGTGGCTCCGCCGGCCCGACCTCGGCGGTCACGCGTTGCGCCAAGGGACGAAAGGACACGGCCTCGCCGCGCACCATCGCATCTGACGAAAACCCTATGGTCCAGGCCACTGCCAGTGTTGCCGCCAGGGTGTACATCGCCAGGGCGAAGCGCCTTTCGCACGCGAAACGGACGATCAGGTCGATTCCGAAACCCACGACGGCGATCGCGATCACCGCGGACGTCATGTGCTCTTGCAAATGCAGGCGCCACCAGTAGGTCCACTGTTGTGCCGACGTGCCGACGCCGCCGAGGCCCAAGCGCAGCGCCAGCACCGCCGCCAGGCCGATCACGATCAGCGCCGCGACGGTGGCATGCGCGGCGCGCGGCGTCGCGCCCAAATGCGGCACGCCGCGCCGCCGTTCCAGCCAAGGTACCAGCCAGCCCGCGAGTATGATCGCCAAGGCCGGACGCAACGGCAGGATGTACACTTGCCGCTTGCCGAGCGCGACGGAGAAGAAGACGAATATGACGCTCACCCAGATCCACAAAAAGCGGCGGGCGCGCAGCGGCAGCGCCGATTCACCAGCAAGTGTGCCCGGTAGGGCCAGGGTCCACGGCAGCCCGAGGGTCAGCACGGGGAGCGCGTAGTACCACAGCGGCCACTGTCCCAGACCACCGGTCAGGCGGCCGACGTTTTCGTCGAATAGCTGCAGGCGCAAAAAGGCTCGACCCTGTGCGAGCGTTGCCGCCAGATACCAGAGCGCCGGGGGGGTAATGGCGGCGGCGAGCGCCGGCAGCGTGAGCAGGGCGCGCCAGCCGTCCAGCGGCGGCACGAACCACGCCGCTGCGCCGAATACCAGCAGCATGAGTACGAGCGCCAGCGGACCCTTGCTCAACGTTGCCAAGCCCAGACAGAGCCCGGCGAGCAGCGCGGCACGCCGGCCGCTGCTGCCGTCGTAGACGCGCCAGGCGAGCATCAGGCCAAGGGTGAGGAAGGTGCAGAAAACCATGTCGACGCGGGAATCGCGCGCCGCGATGATGCATTGCGGCGTCGTGATGAGAAGGAGCGCCGCCCATCCGGCCACCGCCGCACCCGCCAGCGCGTCGGCGAAGGCGTACACCGCCACCACACACACGATTGCCGACACCGCCGACGGCAGCCGCGCGTCCAGCGTGTCGCCGCTGGTCTGCCGCGCCCACGCACTGAAGGCGCCGAGCCAGGAAAAAAGTGGCGGTTTGTCCGGGATGTGCGTGCCGTTGCGCAACGGCAAGACCCAGCCGTGCCCGGCCCGGATCTCCTGGATGATCTGTGCCTGATGCGTATCGAAGTCGCCCCGCCAATCCGCCACACCGAGTCGGAAGCAGAACACCACCCCCGCCACGGACGCGACCACCGCCACACGAACCGCTGTGTTGCTCATCCGCAGGCTTCTCCCGGCAACCCCGCGTGTCACAGAGCACAGAATGTTGGTTGAGGGAAGCGGAGGCCGCTTGTCGGGAGCGCTGCTTTCAGCCGCCAGGCAGAGCCTGGCGGGTGCGGCCGGCTCGCTCTTGCGCTGGGCGAGGAATCCCATCCGAATGTATCGTCAAAAGAGTGCAAGCCGTTGAACCCCAAAATACTGGGCGCGCGCCGTCATCCAGCGCACGCTCCGTCGTGCAGCTGCGCCCCCCACTGCGCCGGGATCGTCTTCCCGGGCCGAGTATCCGGGCAATCTACCTCACCAAGGCGCTTGCTATGATGACCATCCTGGCCGGGTTCTGGATCACCAAGCTGTTCGTCTTCTCGGCGCTGCCGGCGGAGTGGGATCTCGTCATCATTCTGCTCGTCTTGATTCCGACGCTTGCCGTGGTGGTGTCGCGCGCCGAGGCGGTTCTGTTGCTGGCGGTCAGTATTGCCGCGGAGATTGTCGCGGTGACGGCGGGCATCTACGTCGGTGGCGGGATCGACAACACCAGCGGGCCATTGCTGTACGCCTTGATTATCGTGTTGGCGGGATTGGTGCTGGCGGAGCCCGCCAACTACCTGGCCGCCGCCGGCAGCGCCGTCGCCTACAGTGCGATGGCATGGGCGGAGCGCGTCGACTGGCTGCCGCACCTGGTTCCCTACGGCAAACCGGCGGATGACGCGCTGGCCACCGTCATCATCGTCGATCTCTATCTCGTTCTGGTCGCCTGGGTGGCCTCGTTTGCCATCCGGCAGATGCGTGCCGTCTACCAGCGTGCAGAGGAAATGCGCGGCGAGGCTGTGAGTGCCCTGTCGCACGACTTGAAGAATCCGCTGACGATCATTCGCAGCTACGCCGAGATCGCCGAAGAGGACCCGGACGTCGATCGTGTCGATCACCTGCGGCGCATCCGCTACACGGCGCAGCAGGCGCTCGATATGGTGCACAGCGTGCTCGACGCCGCCGCCATCGACGGCCGGCCGCTGGCGCCTGCCTACGAGCCGGTGTGCCTCAACGAGCTGACACAAAAGGTGATCGAGTTCTACCAGTTGCTCGCCGCCGGCAAGCGCATTCACCTGGCCGCGAAGCTGGCTCCGGGCGAGCCGATCATTGAAGCCGATCCCCAACTTCTCGGCCGCGCCCTCGGCAACCTGCTGTCGAATGCCATCAAGTACAGCGGGCGTGCTGGGACCATCCGGGTAACCACCGCCGTGCGCGCCGCGCTGGTGTGTGTCTCGGTCTCCGATGATGGGCCGGGCATTGCGCGCGCCGATCAGGAGGGGCTGTTCCAGAAATATCACCGCATTCCCAATGCCGAACGTGTCGAAGGCACCGGATTGGGACTGTACATCGTGAACCAGATCGCCGCGGCGCACGCCGGCAAGGTGACCGTCGACAGCGCGCCCGGCCACGGGAGCACGTTTACTCTCGAGCTGCCGATTGCGCCGGCGCGCTGATCGTCAGGGTGCGCATTGCAAGCTGAAATGCTCAGCAAAGCCGGTGTGATGCGCACCGCGCTATGACGTTTGTGTGCAATCTTTGTGTCAAGTAAACACTGCGGAGTTTTTTCTTGACTTCACGGCGCGCCGCTGGCTATCACGGCAACACCATAGATAGGTTGATGGCCGCGCAAACCAGAGTGTCGTGCGGTTGCCGAGGACAGGGATGAGGCCGTAGCCGGCTACGGTGGCTCCGACTACGGCGCCGAGCGTATTCAAGCTGTCGAGGGTTCCGACGATGCGCGTGATGCTGCCCTCGCGCTTGATGAGCGCCTGGCTCAGGTGCGGGAGCGTCGCCCCCATGAGGGTCGTCGGAACGAGCAGGAACGAGAACAGGAGTAGGGACTGGACGAAACTGAAGGCGACGTAGGACAGTCCGAGCAATCGATGCCGCGTGAGGTACAGTGCCGCGACCAGCGGCACCACGACTGGGGATATAGGGCGATGTCCCCGCCAGCATGGGCGGCCGAGCATCGGACTCGTATCCCCCATTGTGGCTAATTCTGAGTGGCTACTTTGGGCCACGGATAGGCGGATTCCATGCAATCTGCGGCCAATACATAATCTAATTTCAACCGCGTTTGTTTTTTTATTGACTTCACTAGAAGCGCGCAGGTATCACCGGATGGCCGTGGGTTTTCCCTTGGCAGTAATCTCGTTGGAATTCGTGTTTCGCATGTTCAAGTCGTGTAACGCATCAAGCGCCGATTCTATCAGCCGGTTCTCGGCCGTACCCGCATAGCAATCACAGTAACGGTAAGCGCAGTAGAGAGGTGGCAATATGACGAAGTTCCGGGCGGCAGGCAGCGGGTTCTTTTTCGCAGCTGGCATCGTGGGCGCGTTGCTCTCGGTGTGGGGCACAGCGGCGTACGCGGCGGAGATGACGATCACCAACGATACCTATGTCATCTCGAACGGCAACGTTCAGCAAGGAACCAAAGGCTCCGCACTGGTCAAGGCGTCGGCGAGCAACTCGATCACCGACACCACCTTCGTCAAGTTCAGCTTGAGCAACCTGCCTGCGGGGACCACCGGCAGCCAGGTGTCCAAGGCCACATTGACGCTATTTGCCAACACCATCACCGTGCCCTCGGGCGGCAACGTGTCGTTTCTGGTGTCCCGCGTCCTTCCTCAAGTGACGCCGTGGACGGAGACGACGTTGACCGCGTCCAACCAGCCGGGCATCGACGTCGTGCCCCTCGCGTCCTTCTCGCTGCCGATTACCTCGAAGAAGACCTTCGTGACGGTCGACGTGACGACGCTCGTGAAGGCGTGGATCGACGGCACCCAGGCGAACAATGGTCTGGCTTTCGTGCCGGTGACGCCCGGCACCGGCACGACCACCCTGAAACTCGATACCAAGGAGACGACCGGAACCTCTCATCCCGTCTCCCTCGACATTGAACTGATCGGTGGCGGCGCAACCGGCTCCACCGGCGCCACTGGCCCCACCGGTGCAACCGGTGCCTCAGGTGCCTCGGGGCCAACCGGTGCGACCGGCGCTACCGGGCCCGCCGGTGCGACCGGTACCACGGGTGCGACCGGCGCCTCCGGTGCCTCAGGGGCAACCGGGCCAACGGGTGCGACGGGCGCGACTGGTCCGATCGGATTGACGGGCGTGACTGGTTCAACCGGCGCCACGGGTCCGACGGGCGCCACTGGCCTCACCGGCGATACGGGCGTCACCGGCCCGAACGGTGCCACCGGCGATACGGGTCCGACGGGTGCCACGGGTGATACGGGAGCGAGCGGCGCCACCGGGCCCGCGGGTGCAACCGGAGACACCGGTACCCCAGGTCTTGTCTGGCTCGGCAACTGGAGCAATGCGACCAACTACGCACCCAATGATGCGGTCACCGACAATGGATCGAGCTACGTTGCTCTGAACGCCAATACGAATGACGAGCCGCCGTCGGCGAACTGGAACCTGCTGGCGCAAGAAGGCGCCACCGGCGCGACCGGTTCAAACGGTGCGACCGGTGCAACTGGCCCAACCGGTGCGACGGGCACAACCGGCGCCACCGGTACGACCGGTGCGACCGGCCCGACAGGAGCGACGGGTTCTACGGGCGGCACCGGTGGCACGGGTGCCTCGGGCGCGACCGGTGCGACCGGTGCAACCGGTGCGACGGGCACAACCGGCGCCACCGGCCCGACAGGAGCGACGGGTTCTACGGGCGGCACCGGTGGCACGGGTGCCTCGGGCGCGACCGGTGCGACCGGTGCGACGGGCACAACCGGCGCGACCGGCCCGACAGGAGCGACGGGTTCTACGGGTGGCACCGGCGGCACGGGTGCCGTAGGCGCCACCGGCGCGACTGGCCCCACTGGTGACACTGGTGCGACCGGTCCGACCGGCCCAACTGGTGCGACCGGCGCGACGGGACCGACGGGTGCCACCGGTCTCACGGGCGCGACTGGCGCCACCGGCCCGACGGGTGCCACGGGTTCGACCGGCCTGACGGGCGCTACGGGTGACACCGGTCCACAAGGCCTGATCTGGATGGGAGCGTGGAGCAACTCAACCAGCTACGATATCAACGATTCCGTCAGCTTTAATGGATCGAGCTACATCAGCTTGCTGAGCAGCAATCAGGGCAACCAACCCGACAGCAGCCCGGCCGATTGGAGCCTGCTGGCGCAAGAAGGCACCACCGGCGCCACCGGGCCGACGGGCACCACCGGTGTGACGGGCGCGACGGGCCCAACCGGCGCCACGGGCGACACGGGTCCCACAGGCGCGACGGGGGCCACCGGTCCAACGGGTGCGACCGGCGTCACCGGTGCGACGGGTGTAACGGGTACAACCGGCGTCACGGGCGCCACCGGCCCCACCGGTGCGACGGGTGACACGGGTCCGACCGGCGCCACCGGCGCGACCGGTCCAACGGGTGCCACCGGCACGACCGGCGTCACGGGCGCCACCGGGCCGACCGGCGCGACGGGTGACACGGGTCCGACCGGCGCCACCGGCGCGACCGGTCCAACGGGTGCCACCGGCGCGACCGGTTTCACCGGAGCCACCGGCGAGACGGGTCCGACGGGTGTTACCGGCGCGACCGGTCCAATCGGCGCAACGGGTATGACCGGGGTGACCGGCACCACCGGCGCCACGGGTGACACCGGTCCACAAGGCCTGATCTGGATGGGCGCGTGGAGCAACTCAACCAGCTACGATATCAACGATTCCATCAGCTTTAATGGATCGAGCTACATCAGCTTGCTGAGCAGCAATCAGGGCAACCAACCCGACAGCAGCCCGGCCGATTGGAGCCTGCTGGCGCAAGAAGGCAACACCGGCGCCACCGGGCCGACGGGCACTACCGGTGTGACGGGCGCGACGGGCCCAACCGGCGCCACGGGGGACACGGGTCCCACAGGCGCGACGGGCACCACGGGCGCAACCGGCGCGACCGGCGTCACCGGCGCAACCGGCCCAATCGGTGCCACGGGGGACACGGGTCCCACAGGCGCGACGGGGGCCACCGGTCCAACGGGTGCGACCGGCGTCACCGGTGCGACGGGTGTAACGGGTACAACCGGCGTCACGGGCGCCACCGGCGCGACCGGTCCAACGGGTGCCACCGGCACGACCGGCGTCACGGGCGCCACCGGGCCGACCGGCGCGACGGGTGACACGGGACCGACTGGCGCCACCGGTGCGACCGGCTTCACCGGAGCCACGGGCGATACCGGCCCGATCGGAGCCACCGGCGAGACGGGTCCGACGGGTGATACCGGCGCGACCGGTCCAATCGGCGCAACGGGTGTGACCGGGGTGACCGGCACCACCGGCGCCACGGGTGACACCGGTCCACAAGGCCTGATTTGGATGGGCGCGTGGAGCAACTCAACCAGCTACGATATCAACGATTCCGTCAGCTTTAATGGATCGAGCTACATCAGCTTGCTGAGCAGCAATCAGGGCAACCAACCCGACACCAGCCCGACCGATTGGAGCCTGCTGGCGCAAGAAGGCAACACCGGCGCCACCGGGCCGACGGGCACCACCGGTGTGACGGGCGCGACGGGCCCAACCGGCGCCACGGGGGACACGGGTCCCACAGGCGCGACGGGCACCACAGGCGCGACGGGCACCACGGGCGCAACCGGCACGACCGGCACGACGGGCGCCACCGGCCCCACCGGTGCGACGGGTGACACGGGTCCGACCGGCGCCACCGGCGCGACCGGTCCAACGGGTGCCACCGGCACGACCGGCGTCACGGGCGCCACCGGGCCGACCGGCGCGACGGGTGACACGGGTCCGACCGGCGCCACCGGCGCGACCGGTCCAACGGGTGCCACCGGCGCGACCGGTTTCACCGGAGCCACCGGCGAGACGGGTCCGACGGGTGTTACCGGCGCGACCGGTCCAATCGGCGCAACGGGTATGACCGGGGTGACCGGCACCACCGGCGCCACGGGTGACACCGGTCCACAAGGCCTGATCTGGATGGGCGCGTGGAGCAACTCAACCAGCTACGATATCAACGATTCCATCAGCTTTAATGGATCGAGCTACATCAGCTTGCTGAGCAGCAATCAGGGCAACCAACCCGACAGCAGCCCGGCCGATTGGAGCCTGCTGGCGCAAGAAGGCAACACCGGCGCCACCGGGCCGACGGGCACTACCGGTGTGACGGGCGCGACGGGCCCAACCGGCGCCACGGGGGACACGGGTCCCACAGGCGCGACGGGCACCACGGGCGCAACCGGCGCGACCGGCGTCACCGGCGCAACCGGCCCAATCGGTGCCACGGGGGACACGGGTCCCACAGGCGCGACGGGGGCCACCGGTCCAACGGGTGCGACCGGCGTCACCGGTGCGACGGGTGTAACGGGTACAACCGGCGTCACGGGCGCCACCGGCGCGACCGGTCCAACGGGTGCCACCGGCACGACCGGCGTCACGGGCGCCACCGGGCCGACCGGCGCGACGGGTGACACGGGACCGACTGGCGCCACCGGTGCGACCGGCTTCACCGGAGCCACGGGCGATACCGGCCCGATCGGTGCCACCGGCGAGACGGGTCCGACGGGTGATACCGGCGCGACCGGTCCAACCGGCGCAACGGGTGTGACCGGGGTGACCGGCACCACCGGCGCCACGGGTGACACCGGTCCACAAGGCCTGATTTGGATGGGCGCGTGGAGCAACTCAACCAGCTACGATATCAACGACTCCGTCAGCTTTAATGGATCGAGCTACATCAGCTTGCTGAGCAACAATCAGGGCAATCAACCCGACACCAGCCCGACCGATTGGAGCCTGCTGGCGCAAGAGGGCAACACCGGCGGTACGGGTGGCACGGGTGCGGTGGGCGCGACGGGCGCAACCGGACCCACAGGTGATACCGGCGGGACTGGCGGCACGGGTGGTACCGGCGGCACAGGTGCGGTGGGCGCGACTGGTACAACCGGACCGACGGGCGATACGGGTTCGACGGGTGGTACGGGTGGCACCGGCGGCACGGGCGCAACCGGTGCGACCGGCGCAACCGGACCCACGGGTGCAACCGGCCCGACAGGCGCGACGGGGAATACCGGTCCGACCGGTGCCACCGGCGATACTGGGGCGACCGGCCCAACCGGTGCGACCGGCACGGCTGGCGCCACCGGCGATACCGGCCCAGCTGGTGCAAGCGGCGCGACCGGCGCCACCGGCAACACCGGTCCGCAGGGTCTGGTGTGGCAGGGCGACTGGAGCGACAGCGCTACCTACAGCATCGGTGATGCGGTGACCTTCAACGGCTCCAGCTACGTCAGCTTGACGAACGGCAACACTGGCGCGGGCAATGAGCCAGACACCGATCCGACTGACTGGGCTTTGCTGGCATCACAGGGCGCGACGGGTGTCATGGGCGATCCGGGCCCCGCAGGCCCAGCCGGCGCCACCGGCAACACGGGTCCGGCGGGTGCAACTGGCGCAACCGGACCTGCCGGGGTGACGGGTGACACCGGACCGGCGGGACCAGCCGGCGCCACGGGTGCGACCGGCCCAACCGGCGCCACGGGTGGAACCGGTGGGACAGGTGGAACTGGTGGCGTAGGTGGGACGGGCGGCACCGGTGGTACGGGTGCAACTGGCGTCACGGGTGACACGGGTCCGACCGGTGGTACCGGCGGTACGGGTGGAACCGGCGGGCTCGGCGGTACAGGTGGAACCGGCGGGACCGGCGCTACGGGCGTGACCGGCGATACCGGATCGGCCGGCGCGACCGGAGCCACGGGCAACACAGGTCCAACGGGTGCGACCGGCGCAACTGGCGTGACAGGTAACACCGGTCCAACCGGCGCGACCGGAGCCACGGGCAACACAGGTCCAACGGGTGCGACCGGCGCAACTGGCGTGACAGGTAACACCGGTCCAACCGGCGCAACCGGCGACACGGGTAATACGGGTCCGACGGGTGCCACGGGTAACACGGGTGCTACTGGTCCGACCGGGGCGACCGGTCCGACGGGCGCCACCGGCGCAACCGGACCGCAAGGCGGCTTCAGCAAATGCTACCTGGTCGATCCAGTGGCCGTCGCCGCCGGCGACGATAACTTCCTCGGCCCGGTGTTCGTCAACAGCACGACGAGCCTGGTGGCGGTGCGCTACTGGGTGAGCACCGGCTCGGCCACTGTTTCGGTACGGCACTGCACGACCACGAATCCGAACGATACGACGTGCACCAGCTCGAACAACATCACGGGCCTGGGCGGCCTCTCCGTCACGACGACGGAGGCCTCACAGACACTGGGCACGCCTGAAACCCTGGCGGCAGGAGAGAGCTTCAAGATCTTTGTCAACAGCGTCTCGGGCTCGCCGCGGAACATGACGTTCTGCATCTATCTGCAATAGCCATGCGAAGGATGAAGCATGTGAGCAGGTGATCGCATGAACGCACTCAGAACTGGTGGCCGCGAAGGGTCGCACGGTCTACTGAACATTGGTCTTCCCTCCCGCGTCGGTCCGGCGCGGGAGGGAGCGCTCCGTCGCGCGCTCCTGCGCTCTCTCTCCGGGTTCGTCGTCTGCGCCACGGCGTGGGCGGTCATCCTCGGCGTTCCCGAACGCGTCGAGGCGGCGATCTCTTTCGTGACCGGCTCGGCGGTGACGGGCGGCAATGCGGGTACAGGCACGACTGTGACGCTGACGATACCGAGCGTCGTGCAAACTGGCGATGCGATGCTCGCCGCCGCCAGCGCGGAAAACGGTGGCACGGGTTTGACAATCACTGCCCCGAGTGGCTGGACGCTGATTCATCGGGAAGATAGCGGCACGACGTATACTCAGGTCTTGTACTACCGGATGGCGACGTCGAGTGACACCGGCGGTGCCGTGACCTATCAGTGGACCTTCAGCAATAGCGGTCACAACATCGTTGCAATCACCGCATACCGTGGCGTCGCCGCCAGCCCCATCGATGTGTACGGCGGGCAAGTCAATGCCTCGTCGACAAACATTACGGCACCCGCGATCACCCCAACGGTCAGTAGCACGATGCTGGTCGGCTTTTTCGGTATCGCAAACGGCCAAGGCAGCCAAAATGCCGTCGGCCCACCGGGAGGGTTCACCGAGAGATACGATTTCGCACCCGCGACGGGAGGCCCGGATCCGCACCTGGAAAGCTCCGACGCGGCCGGCCCGGCAGCCAACGTCAGCACCGGCACGAAGACGGCAACAGGGGTCAGCGCGGCCGTAAACGTCGGACAGCTGATTGCGCTCAACCCCGGCACCAGTACGACGACGTCGGTGGCCACCTCGGGCAGCCCATCCATCTATGGCGACAGCGTCACGTTCACCGCGACGGTCACGCCGAGCGGTGCCACGGGCACGGTGAATTTCTTTGATGGCGCGACGTTGCTCGGCTCCGGCACACTCAGCGGCGGGACGGCATCGTATACGACGACGGCGTTCCAGCTTGCACTGGGCTCGAACTCGATTACGGCAGTCTACCAAGGGGATGCTGCTTTCGCCGGCAGCACGTCGTCGGCGATCACGCAGACGGTGAACCCGGGCCCGATCGATCACTACGTGGTCAGCGCCGCGAACCCGCAAACCGCCACGACGGTGTTCAGCACCACCGTCACGGCGCAGGACCAGTACAACAATACGGTGACCACCGACAGCTCGACCGTGGTGACCATGAGCGGCACCGGCAGCGTGCAGTTCGACAGCGACGGCAACGGCATATACGGCGACAGCACGAAGACCTTGTCGAGCGGCACGTTCACCATCAACACTCGGGACAACACCGCCGAGACGATCAACATCACCGCCACCGACGGCAACAGCAAGACGGGGACACTGAGCGGGTTGATCATTGGCGTGGCACCGGTGAGCGGCGATTACCGTTCGCAGACCACCGGTCCCTGGACAACAGCCGCCAATTGGCAAACGTTCAATGGCACGACCTGGGTGACGGCAGGCACATCCCCAACGTCGGCAAACGGGGTCATCACGGTTCGATCCCCGAATACGATGACGGTGAGCACGGGTACTGTTACCGCGGACCAGGTCATTGTGCAGTCCGGTGGCCAGATTACAGTCAATGGTGGCAATCTGACTCTCAATAACGGGACGGGGACCGACTTGGACGTTTACGGCACGGTCGATGCCTTGGCCAACACATTGACGATCAATGCGAGCGGGGCTGTGGTGGTTGAGTCCGGCGGACTGTTGCGAGGCTCGGGCGGCACTATTACCACCACAGGCACTCTGACATTCAACGCGGGCGCAACCTACCAGCATAATCGGGACGGCGGAACTATTCCCACTGCGACGTGGAACAGCGCGTCCACGTGTAGTATCACGGGCATCACTTCGACCGTTCCCACTGTTGCCTCGTTTAACCAGACGTTTGGCAACTTCACTTGGAACTGCCCCAACCAGACTGGAAGCATTGTGCTGGCTGCAAACCCGACGACGGTCAACGGCGACTATACGGTTACGAGCACGGGGACAGGATCTTTGACCGGTGTCAGCGGTAACACTGCTTACGCATTGACGGTAGGGGGCGACCTCAACATCCAAGACGCCTTCGCGTTAGGCAGTGGCGGCAATGCAAATAGGACGCTCACAGTCAGTGGCGATTTGAACATTCTGAGCGGCGGGAGCTTTACCTTCAACAGTGGGAATAACGGAGGCCCGACGTATACGCTTAACCTTGGTGGTTCCTTCAATCAGACGGGGGGAACCTTTACCCACAGTGGCGACACCTTAACCTTCAACTTCACTGGGAGTGGAAAGACCTTCACTCAGTCCGCTGGCACCTTCACGACGACCGCTATAAATTTCAACGTAAGCTCCGGCGCGTCGCTGACGCTGAACAACGACTTTGCGGTGTCCAGCGGGCACACCTTTACGGTCAACGGCACCCTTAACACCGGCACCAGCACGCTCAGCGGTACCAACGCCGTGGCCGTCAGCAGCGGGGTGCTCGCCAGTGCGGCGGGTGCAACGGCTGGGACGGTGAGCAGCCCGGTCACGACCTCCGGCACGTCACCCCACCTCCGGCCAGGCGATGCCGGCGGAGTCGGCACGCTCAACACCGGCGTCTTGACGTTGGGTGGGACGACTCCGTCGATCGACTTCGATCTGAGCGGCTCATCGAACACCTCAGGTAGCGGGGTCAACGACCTGATCGGTGTGACGGGCAACTTGACGGTGAGCACGACAACGACGGTGAATGCCACACTGAGCGCGACGCCCAGTGCCTCGATTACTTATACGCTGCTGACGTATACGGGTACCACAACCGCAACCACGGCGTCATTCACCATCGGAACAATCAGCCCCGCGGCCGTTACGCAGACTCTCAATCTTGATACGACCAACAAGAAGCTCACCCTCACTCTGGTCTATGCGACACCGACGCCGACAAGAACGCCCACCAACACCCCGACGATTACGAATACTCCCACCAACACGCCGACGATTACGAATACTCCGACCAATACGCCAACGAATACAAATACTCCGACGAACACGCCGACGAATACGAACACGCCGACCAACACGGCAACGCAGACCCCCACGGTGACGAACACACCGACGAACACCCCAACCAACACACCGACGAATACCCCAACCAACACACCGACGAACACCCTTACCAACACGCCGACGAACACCCCGACGAACACCCCGACGAACACGCCGACGAACACCCCGACCAATACGCCGACGGTCACTCCGACGAACACCCCGAGGACGCGGATTCAGATTCTGTAAGAGGTCCGCACGCGGTGGTGTGGATCCTCTAGCGCCTGAAGGGGAATGGTATGCTGTACACGAGCGGCGGGTCTGAAAGGCCCACCGCTCTTTTCTTCCGCAAACACTATGGGACAGGGACAAGTGTCGAGTGACAAGTAAAAGGCTTGCGGATTCCTTGTTGCATTTTGACTGCCGCGGATGGGGCACCTGGCCTCGCGATCCCGCCTGACGTGTTGGCAGCTGCCGAAAAATTTTCCGCTGGCGGGCACGGCCGCGACCAGCCGTTATTTTAATGGGGCCGTTGCCCATTTGTTTCTTGGCGGCGGGATAGGTCCAGGGACGGCCACGGTTTTTGCCTTGGCTCTGCTGCTCGCGTACCTTGGGGGCGTTGTTCGAATGTCCGAATTGGGAGCGCACTGGCGTCGCTAGCACTGCGCGGCTTAGTGGGGGCTCCCACCACAACAAGTACAACGAGCACGGCAATGGCGACACAACGATGGAAGAGGTGATCCTATGACGAAGTTTCGGGCGACCGGCATCCGGTTAATATTTGCGGCGGGCATCGTTGGTGCGGTGCTCTCGACGCAGGCGACCGTGGCCTCAGCGGCCGAGATGGCGTTGACCGACGATGCGTACGTCATCTCGAACTCCGCTACGCAGCACGGCACCCAGACGTCGGCTCTGGTCAAGGGCTCCGCCACCAGCGCGATCACCAACACGACCTTCGTCAAGTTCAGCCTGGCGAATCTGCCTCCAGGCACCACGGGAGCCGATGTCTCCAAAGCCACGTTGACGTTGTTTGCCAACACGATCACCGTGCCCAGCGCCGGCACCGTGTCGTTCCTGGTGTCCGGCGTGCAGTCGACGTGGGCCGAGACGACATTGACCAACGCCAACACGCCGGGGACGGATCCGGTACCGATCGCGTCCATTTCATTGCCCGCGGCATCAAAGAAAACCTTCGTGGAAGTCGACGTCACTAATCTGGTGAAGGCGTGGATCGATGGCGTGCAGGTGAACAACGGCATTGCCTTCGTGCCGGTGCCGCCACCCACTGGCACGACCACCTTGAAGCTTGACACCAAGGAAACGACAAACACTTCACATCCGGTTTCGTTGGATATTACACTGGCCGGTGGCGGCGGGTCCGGCGCCACCGGTGCCACGGGTCCGACCGGTGCCACGGGTCCGACGGGTGCCACGGGCGCGACCGGGGCCACAGGACCGGTCGGTGCGACGGGCGCCACTGGTCCGACCGGTACAACGGGCGCCACTGGTAGCACCGGCGCAACTGGATCCGCGGGAGCCACCGGCGCAACGGGTCCCACGGGTGCGGTTGGTGCGACCGGTGCCACGGGTCCAACCGGTGGCACCGGCGGGACGGGCGCGGTAGGCGCGACAGGAGCCACCGGACCTGCGGGCACAACCGGCGTGACCGGCGGCACAGGCGGCACGGGTGCGGTTGGGGCGACCGGCGCCACGGGTCCAACCGGCGGCACCGGCGGGACGGGTGCAGCAGGTGCGACCGGGGCGACCGGACCGACTGGATCAACGGGCCCGAGCGGCGGTACGGGTGGCGTCGGCGGAACGGGTGCGGCAGGCGCGACCGGGGCGACCGGACCGACTGGATCAACGGGCCCGAGCGGCGGCACGGGTGGCGTCGGCGGGACGGGTGCAGCAGGTGCGACCGGGGCCACCGGACCGACCG
>Ga0265331_10000221_pt1 | contig 68863 bp, 43 predicted proteins | sample 41923metaG_FD_202088 | JGI IMG/M metagenome (GOLD analysis project Ga0265331, IMG submission 202088) | Rhizosphere microbial communities from Carex aquatilis grown in University of Washington, Seatle, WA, United States - 4-19-23 metaG | ecosystem: Host-associated > Plants > Roots > Rhizosphere... | reverse complement strand
AGAAGATCACGAAAGTCGTGAGCGGCGAGGACGCCGAGTCGCTCGAACGCGTGGCCGCGGCGTACAGCGCGATCGTCGACGCGGGCGTGCACCGCGCGCCGAGCATCAAGGTCGCCGAAGCCGCGAAGGTCATCGAGAACACGCAGCGCGACCTCAACATCGCGCTCATGAACGAGCTCGCGATCATCTTCGACCGGATGGGTATCCGCACGAGCGACGTGCTCGCCGCCGCCGGGACGAAGTGGAACTTCCTCCGGTTCAAGCCAGGGCTGGTCGGTGGTCACTGCATCGGCGTCGACCCGTACTACCTGACGATGAAGGCGCAGCAGCTTGGGTACCAGCCGGAGGTGATCCTCGCGGGACGGCGCATCAACAACAACATGGGGGCGTACATCGCCGCCCGCGTCGTCAAGCTGCTCATCGACGCGGACACCACGGTCAAGAACGCGCGCGTCGGGGTGCTGGGTTTGTCGTTCAAAGAGGACTGCAGCGACATCCGAAACAGCAAGGTGCCCGACATCTTGCGCGAGCTCCGGCAGTTCGGCATCGACGCGATGGTCCACGACCCGGTCGCGAGCCCCGCCGAGGCTCTGCGGGAATACGGCACCAAGCTCGTGCCCATCGAGGAGCTGGCCGGCCTCGACGCGCTGATCCTCGCGGTGAGCCACAAATGGTACCTCAGCCTGGGACAGCCGCGCCTCCTCGCGGCCGTGCGGGATGGCGGTATCGTCGTCGACGTCAAGAGCGTCCTCGACCCCGCCCGCGTTGATCGACGGATCCGATACTGGAGCCTTTAGGACGCTCCCTCGCGTGCTATACGCTCGCGGGCGGTGACTTCGCGACCCCACCCCGGCTCTTCCTTGTCTCCGGCTTCCCCCTCGGCCCGCCCTCGCGGCTTCTTGCGCCGTCACGCGGTGCCTCTCGCGGCCTCCGTCGTCATCACGGCGATTCTTTATTACACCATCCGCAAAGGGGGCCTGAAGTTCGTGCCGGAAGGCGGGGACTTCAAGAACGTGCACTGGTGGCTGCTCCCGCTCTACGTTCCGCTCTACTTCGGGACGGGCTGGTTCCGGAGCGTGCGCTGGCGCTTTCTCCTGCGCTCGATCGCCCAGGTCCCCAATCGGCGCCTCTTCGCCGTGTCGAGCATCGGATTCGCGGCGATCCTGCTCTTGCCGTTTCGCATCGGCGAGATCGTCCGCCCCTACCTGATTCGGACGAAGCCCGGCCAGCGGCGGGCGGGATCGCGAGAAATCACGATGACGGCCGCAACGAGCTCGGTGTTCGCCGAGCGCGTCATCGACGGGCTGTACCTGAGCATCGTCCTGGCGCTGGCGCTCTTGTTCGTCCCCACGGTGCAACCATTGCCCGACACGGTCGTGGGAATTCCGGTCACCGTCGCGCACGTACGCATGAGCGGCTACGTGATGCTCGGCCTTTTCTGCGTCCTCTTTGCGACCATCGCGGTGTTTTACTTTGCGCGATCATGGGCCCATCGAACGACCCTCATGGTCGTCGGCAGGGTCTCGAGCAAGCTTGCGAACAAACTTGCGACCATGTTCGAGAAGGCCGCGGATGGACTGCATGTTTTCGGGCGTGGCAAAGACGCCTTCGGCTTCTTCGTCGAGACGACCCTGTACTGGGGGTTCAACGCCCTCGGCATGTGGGGTCTCGCGTGGGCCTGCGGTGTGGTGCACGGCGATGGCTCGTCCCCGACATTCGGCGAGGCGTGTGGGCTCATGGGCATGCTCGGCTGCGCGATCCTCATCCCAGGTCCGCCGGGGCTGCTGGGTGTCTTCCAGGCGGGGCTCTATGCCGGCATGACGATGTACTACCCGACCCACGTCGTGGTCGGGCCAGGGGCGGCGTTCGTGTTCCTGCTGTACGCGCTCCAGGTGGTCCTGCAGCTCGTCTTCGCCGTCTGGGGCCTTTACGACCAGGGCGAAGGGCGCGGCCTGCGCGGCGGCCTTCAGGCGCTCGAAGAGGCCGAAGGGATCGTCGCGTCGCCGGCCGACGCGCTGTGAACTTGGCCCAGGTGCCCGTGCTTCGATAAGCGAGGGGCATGGTCGGGCTGCCATCCAGGACCGCGACGGCCGCGAGCGCGGGGATTGCGGCGTTGACCGTGCTTGCGTTCGCAGCGCTCGCCGCCCAGGCGAAGGCGACGTACGAGTCGCCCTACGGTTACGACCGGACGTGGAACGCGGCGCTCCGCCTCGTGCGGGTGGACAACGGGTGGAAGGTGACCGAAAAGGACGACGCGAGCGGTTACATCCTCTTCGAGTACAGGTCGCCGCAGAGCACGAAGGCCACGCCCGGATCGATGGAGCTCGTGCGCCGCCCGGACGCGGACGGACCCGTGAGCGTTCTCGCTCAATTGCCGCAAATGCCGCAATACCACGAGCAGGTGCTGCTGGACGCGCTCGCCGCCAAAATGCGTCGCGAGTACGGCGATGCCCCTGCGCACAAGAAATCACCGCCGCCCGAGCCCGACGGTGGCCGCGACGGACCGGAAAACTAGAAAATCGCAGGGCCTCTAGGTCTTGGGACCCGCGCGCACCAGAGATACCTTATCGCTGCACGAGGGGCTCTTCGCCGACGTCGACGTCCTGCGCTGCACCGCAGCACCGAAAGCCAATCTGGTAGTAGCGGAAGCTTTCTTCGTGCGCCGTGGTCATCGGGCGGCAACGGGTGCGGACCGGCCCCCAATACCCCCCCTTCAGACCGCTCCGGTAGGGTTTGCCCAGTTGGGATTCGTTGACCACCCACTCGTCGACATTGCCGACCATGTCGTGCACGCCGTAGGGGCTGACGCACGTGGTCCGTGAGCCGCTCGGCTCGCGTTGGTCGAGGCGCGCGAGCTCGTCGCCCTGGGTCTTCGGTTCGAAGATCTTCTCCGGATGGGGCCAGATGTACGGCTTGTCGATGTTGCAGGCGCGGTCGCTCCGGACGTAGCCGTCGCCGTACGGGTAGGGCTGGCGATCCGGTCCCTCGCAAGCGAGCGTCCACTCCGTATCGGAGCACAGCCGCTTGCCCATGCTCTCGCACGAGGCCTTCGCGTCGTTCCAGCTCGCCATGTAGCGAGGTAAGGCGCCCACTTGGTTCGGCCATTCGTAGCGATCGACGCAAAAGCGCTTGTGCTGCGTTTGCATGGGGCATTTGCCGGCGGCCGGTGTTCGTTCGAACTCCGCGCATTGCAGCCTGGTCTCTGCGTCGAGCCACCGGAGGCACTTCTGCGCGACGAGCGGACAGTAGTCCCCGTCGACGGCGACCATGTCCGGCGGGCAGGCTTGGTCGCTGGGCAGGGCGGCAGGCGACGGAGTGGGCGCGACGAAGCTGCCAAGAAGCTCGGCCGCTGCGCGCCCGGCGAGGACGGGGGTCGGCTCGGCCCCCGATCTCGACTCGGCCGGCGAGAAGCTCCAGCCCGGCGCGACCCGCGTCGCGAAGGGCACGACGACCTGCCGGATATCCGACTGCACGCGACGACCCGCCGCGTGCGAGTGGGCGGTGACCGTGCCAACCGCCAAGACCGTGAGAAGAACTCCGAAACCGACCAACGCCCGACTGCGACGCATGACACTACCCGCCCATCGCGCGCGCCATGTGGCACGCGCTTCCCGTTCGACCCGCGTCTTGCCCGCACCTTCGACTCGGCGCGTCGGGACGTTTGGGTCGCTGTTTGTCTCTTCGATGGGCTCCTGAAGCGAGCCCGCAATACGTGAAAGCAAACTACGAGCCGTGGAGCAACGGCCGCGCGCCAGACGCAACGACAGCCTACCAGCAGCGAATTGCGCCGGTTGATTGGCCCACAGAAAGCGTATATGGCCGTCCCATCGACGGTCACATTTGTTGTTGTGAATGTGTGGTGTCGCGCGCGCGACGTTGCGAGCACAGCGCCAATACCGACGCGGATGTCAGAGAAACGACGTATGCGTCAGCGCGAACATAAAATGGCGAAGGCGGCTTCGCGGCGAACGGGTTCGTCACGGTCGCCCTCGTCGATGGCTGCTCCTTCGGCGAAGCAACCTCGCGAGCACGAAGCCGCGACCAGGTGCGCAGCGCAGTCGACAACGACCCCGCCGGCGCAGCGGTAGAGCTGCCCCACGTCGCACCCGGCGGGCGGCTCCGTCGTCGGGCCTACGACCACCGGTCCCTTCCACGACGGTCGCGACGGTGGACCGGTTTCCGGGGCGCACAACTGGGTGGCGGCGAGCGAACGCTCGATGATGACCTCGAGCCCGTCGGCGACACAGCCGTGCGCGCACGTCGCCACCGGCTCCCACGGGCAGGTGCAGGCGCTCTCCGGGCCCCGGCAGGGCTGCGCGATACGGGCCAGGCGAGAGGCCTCCACCTCTCCGTCGGCGCATCGCGCGAGTCCGTCAGGGCAGTCCAGCCCATCCGTCGGAAGCGCGCTCGATCCCCTCGCCCGCGGCGCCCCTGCTACTCCGTGCTCCCGCAGCCAACCCCACCCACATCCCCGCTCGCACCCGATCGATCCAAGCGAGATTGAAAGAAGGAGAAAGCTCACTGTCCCATGCGGGCTTCTCATGCCGTGCCCGTGCCCGTGCCCGTGCCCGTGCCCGTCGGTCATGCGCGTGCGCGAAGGCTCGGCCGTCCACACTGGCCGACTGCCGAAAAAGGGCGGACGAGAGAAAACCGCCAGGGGCGCCAGGATCGCCAAAGGAAGATCCTCGAGGATTGGGCTCACGCAATCCTGGCGTCCCTGGCGTCTGCGGTCGAATCCCCTGACCTGGATCCTGAAGGCTTCGGGCACGCGACACGCGGACGTGCACGGCAAGAAGACGCTTTCAGCTCTCGATGAAACTCTTCAGCTGCTTGCTCCGCGACGGATGGCGGAGCTTGCGCAGCGCTTTGGCCTCGATCTGCCGGATACGCTCGCGGGTCACTTCGAAGTCTTGTCCCACCTCTTCCAGGGTGTGGTCGCTCTTCTCGCCGATTCCAAAGCGCATCCGGAGCACCTTCTCTTCGCGCGGGGTGAGCGTTTTGAGCACCTTTCGCGTCTGCTCGGCGAGGTTCATATTGATGACGGCCTCGGACGGAGACACGACGCTCTTGTCCTCGATGAAATCACCGAGGTGCGAGTCTTCCTCCTCCCCGATGGGGGTCTCGAGACTGATCGGCTCCTTGGCGATCTTGAGCACCTTCCTGACCTTGTCGAGCGGAAGCTCCATCTTTTCGGCGATCTCCTCGGGGGTCGGCTCGCGGCCGTACTCCTGCACGAGGTAGCGGCTCGTCCGGATAAGCTTGTTGATCGTCTCGATCATGTGCACAGGGATTCGAATGGTGCGCGCCTGATCGGCGATCGCTCGCGTGATGGCCTGCCGGATCCACCACGTGGCATACGTCGAAAACTTGTAGCCGCGCTTGTACTCGAACTTGTCGACCGCCTTCATGAGGCCGATGTTCCCCTCCTGGATCAAGTCGAGAAACTGAAGGCCCCGGTTCGTGTACTTCTTCGCGATGCTCACGACCAGCCGCAGATTCGCTTCGACGAGCTCCGCCTTCGCCTTGTCGGCGATTCGCTCGCCCTCGCGGATGTCTTCGTAGCTGCCGCGCAGCTCTTTGACGTCGAGCTGCAGTTCCTCCTCCACCTTCTTCAGGTTCTTCTGCGCCGCCGAGTGCGCGCCCAGAACGTCATCGGGGGAGATGCTGTACTTTCGAAGATACTTCCGCGCCTCTTTGACGTCGGCGCGCGACTGGCGGGCTTCCTTACGGAGCTGATCGACCTCGACCCCCGCGCGCTTCGCCAGGTCGAGGATGCTGCTCTCGGCGCGCTCGATCTTTTGAATCAGCGATCGGAGCTTCACGACGACCTTGTCGATCGTCTTCTTGTTCAACCGCATCTCCTCGAGGGTCTCGACCATCTTCTGGCGGTTCGCCTCGATCTCCGCGTCCACCGCTTTCCTGCGGGACTGCGCGCACGTGGCCAAATTCTCTTTGAGATCCTGCGCCACCTTCTCGAGGTGTTTTACCTTGTCGATGAGGCGAAGGACCCGACGATCCGCCTCCTCTTCGTCGAACTCCGCGTTCTCGTCGTCGGCGTCGCGGATGATGTCTTTGACGCGGATCTTGTGCTTTCGGAGCTTGTCGCCGAGGTCGATGATCTCGCGCACTGCCACCGGCGAGTTGAGGATCGCCGAGAGCACCATGTGCTCGCCCGTCTCGATGCGCTTGGCGATCTCGACTTCGCCCTCGCGCGTGAGGAGCGACACGCTCCCCATCTTGCGCAGGTACATCCGGACCGGGTCGTTGCTCTTCGAGTAGTAGCCGTCGAGCTCCTCTTCGTTTTTCGACGGCGGCGAAGACGCGTCACGCTCGCGCGGCGCCTTCTGCTCGGCCTGCTCGTCGGCGATGCGCTTGGGGGCGATCTTTACCTGGGTCGCCGCGTCGACGATCTCGATGTCTTCGTCACCGAGGACGCCCAACACGTCGTCCATTTGATCGGCCACGATATCGGCCGGCAAGGCATCGTTGACCTCATCGTAGGTGAGGAAACCTTTCGATTTGCCCATCTCGATGAGCTGCTGGACTTCCTTCCGATCACGATTCTTCGTCGCCATCGCTCCCTCGGTGCTTCTGCCCCAATCGTGCTTGGCCGCCTAGCGATGCGCCCAAGACCCTCGTCCCCATCAAGCCCTGTCGCCCGCGAACGATCGAGTCCGCATGCCTCGCGAGCTCCAGCTCCGTGTCCCAGTCGCCGACCACTCGATGCTGCTCACGGACAATCTCGTTCGCCTCTCGCGCAATGTTGCTATCTCGGAGCTTTTTCTCGTTCACGCTCACGGTTGCACGCGCTTCGTCGATCGTGTCGTGTGCGGGTGCGGCCAAACGCGCAGACGCGAAGGCTTGGATCGCCGGAGGCATTTGCGCAAGGAATTCGGAGCTGTCCAGGACTTTTTCGCCCGCCGCGTTGACGCGCATCGACGGCCGGATGGCCGCCACGATCCGTGCCGACTCCCCTTCCAGGAGCGGCAGAACGCCCTGCAGTTCCGAATCGTCCAGAAGCACCGGAAAATCGAGGATCGCCCCGATGATGGCCTTGCGCTCGTCTTGACCCGGGCGGCGGGGTTGGACGCGAGCCTCGGACGGCCTCGGCCCGGCGTGCACTCGCGCGGCCCTTGCCGGGGCCCTGAACCTTCGCCGGAGCGCGAGCCACGCATTGGGCGCGGAGCGTACCAGATCGAGGCGGCTCGCTGCGTAATCCGCGTACGCTTCGAGCATCGCCCGCCTCATGGGGTCCTTTTGCCGGTCGATGATGGCCACGACGCGCTCGACCCGCGCGGCCACTTCGATTGCATCGGCGGCATTGAACGACGGATCGAGATCGACGTCGATCAGGTACTCGAAGAGCCCGCGCGCCTGTCCGACCACGTGCCGTAGCGCCTTGTCGCCCTTGCTGCGCACAAACTCGTCGGGATCCATCCGGTCGGGCAAGAGGGCCACCCTTGCGTCCAGCCCCGCCTGATCGCATGGCCCCTCGGCCGCACGCGCCGCTTTGCGGCCCGCAGCGTCCGCATCGAAGAGCAGCGTCACTTGAACGGCGTAGCGCCGCAGGAGCCGCGCCTGCTCGACGGTGAAAGCGGTGCCCAGCGGCGCGACGACGTTCTCGATGCCACGGGCGTGCAGGCTCACGACATCGAAGTTGCCTTCGACCACGATCGCGTGCTCCGCGCGGCGGATCGCGTGGCGCGCTTGCCAGAGGCCGAAGATGTGGCTTCCCTTGATGTAGACCGGGCTCTCGGGCGAGTTGATGTACTTGGGCGGGGGGTCGCGGGGAGCCGCGGCCGGCTTGTCTCGAGGGGCTCCGGAGTCCGCGGGCTCCGTGTCTTCGATGGGCACGAGGGCACGGCCGCTGAATGCGACGACGCGCCCTTGGACGTCGAGGACCGCGAACATCAGCCGGTGCCGGAAGCGGTCGTAATACCCGGATGCCCCCGTGCGCGGGACCAGCAGCCCAACGCTCTCGGCCACCGCAGGCGACACGCCCTGAGCCTTCAGAAAGCACGTAAGTCCGTCCCAGCCCGGGGGGGCGTACCCGATGCGAAATGCCTGCACGGCGTCCGTCGTCGGTGGAAGGCCCCGCCGTTCCAGCTCGGCCACGGCGTAGTCACGCTGCGGGTGCTCCCGAAGCTGCTGCTCGTACCAGGTGGCCGCCATCTGAAGGACGCTGAAGAGCGCGTCACGCTCTCTCTTCAGGCGATCCGCGTCCGTCGGCGCGCTCACCTTTTCCTCGAGGATCGGGATCCCCGCGCGCTCGGCGAGGGACTTCACCGCCTCGACGAACGTGTATCCCTCCATGCGCTCGAGAAAGCGGAACACGTCGCCGGTCTCTTTGCATCCAAAGCAGTAATAGAGCCCCGAGTCGGGGTTGACGTGGAAGCTTGGCGTCTTTTCCTGGTGGAACGGGCACAAGCCGAGGAAGCGTCGCCCCCGCTTCTTGAGGGAAGGAACGCTCTCCGAGACGACCGCCACGAGATCGGTTCGGTCGCGCACGAGCGAGATCGTGTCCTTCGAGATCATCGCGAATGCGCCACCGATGACTTTGATACATGCGCGCTCGCGGGGGTCAAGGCGAGGGGCGTCCTCAAAGCGACCGGTGGGGGGCTCGGGAGGCGCGAACGCTCGCCGAAACGTTCGTTCTGTTTCGGCAGCGGGTCGGTCCGCTGCCCGCCAACGTTCTGCGCGTCCCGTTCGGTCCGTCGAAGCGGGGCGCGAAGCGCGTGCAACGAGGCCACGGCGGCAGGGGCAGCGCGAGGCTGCACCAGACGGAAAGTCGCGCGCCCTGTACCCCGCTGGTACGATTCGGTGCGCGGCCAACCGATGCCGACCCGCCCCATCCCTCCCCGGGCGCCAGCTTCTCTGGTTTCCCAAGCCCCGCGCAAGGGGAGAGTCGCGCCGAAACGCGGTCGAAACCAGGGCGAGGTAGTGTTACGCCTCGCCATCGGGCGGGACGGCGTGGGCATCGAGCTGGCGGAACCCGTGGTGATCGGGGGCCTCGCGGTGACCGAGCTGACGGCGACGTTGCCCGGGATTCGCTTCCCGGTCGACGTTTCCGGCGGCGTTCCCAGGTTCCGCCATCGGCGCGGAGAGCTGCAGACCATCCAGGTGGAGGCCTCGGCGCGTGCCGTCGAGCGGTGGGCGGCACCGCGCTTGCGGGGCTTGGTCGGGTCGCGAGTGCCCGAGGTGTGGATCGGCGTTCGCGCCGCGGGGGCGAGCGTGTGCGTGACGCAGACGGTCGACGCGGAAGACGACCGAACGGATCTCCCCCACGCGCCCGTCGTCTCGTTCGACGTGGACGTCGTGGCCGAGGCGAGCGATCTCGTCTTCGTCGTGAGGCGCGCCCGAGGAACGGACCTGCCGGCCTCTGCGACGGCGATCGCGATCGCATGCGCGGAGGCCATTCTCGGTGACCTCGCGAGCCGCGAGGGAGCTGTGTTCATCGTCCGCCGTGGGGCGCTGGCGCTGGCCCGGGCGCTGCTGCCCGAGGCCGGTGCCCGCGTGCCGGCAGCCGAGGGCGTGGGCTGGGCGACCGTCGCCGCACATGCCGAGTCGTGGATCCTTCGCGCTGCGCGCGGAGCGCTCTCCGCGGCCCCGCTCGAGGAGGCAGTACGGGGGCGCGAGATCGCGGCGATGCTCCGCGAGGGGGACGACGCGCTCGCCGGCGGTGCCCCGGAGGAGGCCCGTGCGCTCTACCTCGGTGTCCTCGAGCGCGCTCCGCGCCACATCGAAATCGCGCGGCGCATCCTCGAAATCGACGCGCGCACCCCCGGGCGAGCGGAGGCGGCATTGGCGACGCTCGCCGAGGCGACGCACACGAGCGGCGGGCAAACGCCCGACACACACTTCGGGACGACGCCGGGCGAGCTCCTTGCGGCGATTGGAGATGTCGACGCAGCGGTGGCGAGCTTCGAACGCGCCGGTACGACCGATCCGGCTCCGGCGATCGCGGCGCGTGCGTTCGAGCTCGCGGCTCGGCTGACGGCAGATGCCGAGGAAGCGTCGCGCTGGCTGGATCGGGCGCTGGCACGCGCCCCGCGGTCGACCCCGGCCCGATGGCTGCGGGTCGTGCGACGACTGGAGCTCGGTCGGTTGGAAGACGCGACGGCGGATGTAGAGCACCTCGACGCGCAGGCCCGGGGCGGCCGGGCGAAGTACGCGGTGTGGATGCGAGCCGGACGCGCGTGGCGGTCTGCCGGCCTCGGCGACCGGGCCGCAGCGCTCTTCGAGCGGGCGCTCCGTCACGCGCCCGACGAGCCCGAAGCGCTTGCGGGGCTCGGCGCAGCGCTGGTCACCGAGGGTCTCAAGGCGCGGGGTGTGGCGGTGATCGTTCGCGCCGTCGAGATCGCGGAGTCGCAACACGCGCCGGCCGCCCGGACGGCCCCCATTCTCATGGACCTCGCGCGCGCTCTTGCGGAGCGCCTCGACGATCTCCCGACGGCGATTGCGCGGGTCGCTGCCATCGGCGCGGACACATTCGAGGGCCCGATCGCCCGCGGACTCGAAGGGCGGTGGCGCGCACGACTGGGCGACGTGGCGGGCGCGGCCCTCGCCTTTGCCCGCCTGCGGGAGCTCGCGACCTCGCTCGTTGCGCCCGATGCATCCAGCGCTCTGTCGGCGCACACGCGCGGCCCCGGGGAAGGCCCGTCGGTGCGAACGGCCGCCATCGTAGGCCTCCTCGTCGAGGCCAGCGACCTGCACAGATCACGGTTGCACGACCCCCTGGGAGCGCAGCGCTACCTGGCAGCCGCTCTCAGGCTGAGTCCGCACGACGTCGATCTTCGCCGCGCCTATCGCGATGTCGGCGCGCTCGTGGCGCGCGTCGAGCCCGACGCGCCGGCGCCGTCGACGCCGAACGAAAGCGCCACGTTCGCCGAAGTCGAAGAGGGCTCGGCGGTTCACGCGTCGAACGCCAATGAGCGCCCTTTTGCCGTCGATCTCGCGCTGGCTGCGGAGGCGCCGAGCACGGAGGAAGAAGTGCGCGCCGGGTCGCGGGCCGAGGAGCTCACACGCCGCCTCCACGCGAACCCCGGGGACGATGCAGCTGCCGACGAGCTCGGGTCGCTGCTGGAGTTGCTCGGCCGTGGGCACGAGCTTCTGGCTCTTTTGAGCGCGCGCCTGGAGGACGCGACCCCCGAGCGGCGTGCGATCCTTGCCCCACGGGCGCGGGCCGTTCTCGCGCGTCTGGCGGAACAGGCCGAGATCGCCGGGAGGCTGGACGAAGCCGCGCTGTATCGAGGAGCGATGGAGACTCTCCCGGGTTAGCCCCAAGTGGAGGCGGGCGCGGTTGCCGGTCGCGGTCGTCAACGCCGCCGCGCCTACTGGGCACCTGGGTCGATGTACATGTCGAAGCGTCCCGTGGCATCGGTGATCGCGCGTCCCAATTCGACGGCCGGACCGTCCGCCGGCACGGCGAACATGCGCACGATGGCGTTCGCGACGGCGATCCCGTCCTGCCCGAAAAGCTGCGCCTCCCGGTGGACCGGCGCCGGAACGCGAAAGGTCAGCGCGCCGGACGCCGGCACAGAGACGACCTGGGCGACCCAGGGCAGACGGGTTCCCTCGGCGGGCTCCACGCGAGCGACGTACTCGCCCGGATCGAGCGCCAGGGCGAACGAACCGTCGGAGTCGGCGGTCACCGTCTGCGCATAGCGCGGCATGCAAGCCGGAGAGTCTTGAGGAGGCGGGCCGCCGTCATTTCGCGTCGACCGGGCACAGTGAATCGGGAGAGCCTCGACGGTCGCGCCGGCGAGCGGGCGCCCATCCGCGACGAGCGCCGCTCCAGAAACGATCGGCGCCGGCTTGATTGTGACGTCCGGACCCGCAATCGGGTCGCCGCTCTGGCCGGTGTCGAACCTTTCCAACACCCGCATCGCGTGCGAGAGCGGCGAGCCGTCCACGAGTGGCGGCGTCCCGTCGACGGGGCGTACCGCGACGCGGTATTCGCCGCGCGGCAATAGGATCGAGTAGGTGGAAGTACCCGTCGCGAGATCCGGCTGCGCACTCGCGTGAGCGGCGTACTCGAAGCCCTGCGTCTGCAGCGGAAGCGTTGCCCCCGCGTCAGCGCCCTCTGCGGCGTCGCCGCCCTCTCCCGATCCGCCGGCGTCGCCGGGGTCTGCGACGGGCGATCGCGGAACGGCGTAGACGCCGGTCGCCTCGAAGACGATGTCCGCCGAGACCGGATTCCCGTCGGACCACGCGACGCTGCCTTGCACTGTCACAGGGTGCGGCACGAACGCATAGGTCTCCGCGCGCGGGAGTACGGCGACCGCCGGGAAAATGGCCGTGGGCATCGTCGCCCCAGCCGGAGGTGCCATCACGAGCTCGGCGTTGGTGAGCGCATCGGCCGCGCTGTTGCCCACCGGCGGGGGATGATGGCTGGTCGGCAATAGCAACCCGCCATCGGGTGTCGCCGTCCCGCTGAGCGGCTTCACGGGTGAAATCGGTCGCTTCGTCGTCGCGTCCCGCAAGTACGCCGTCCAGCCGTCGATAGGGAGCCCGTCGGCGCGCGATAGATCGAAGGTGGGGACGGTCGTCGTCAGCTCCGTCTTGTTCGTGTTGTCCGGGCCATGCTCGTCGTCCATGTACGCCTCCGGCGGTTGCCTCGGCGAAAACTCGAGGCGGTTGACGTCGGGCGGGAACGTCCGATCGAACGGCGGGTCGGGCGCGAGGGTCCGCTCGTAGACGACGCCGGCTTGAACGTAGGTGGCAAAGGCCATGTCCGGCCCTCCCGACGGCCCCGCGAGAATCCCGTTGCGCGCTGGGACGGCGTCCACTTCCACCGGGTAGAGCGCCAGCCCGACACCCACGGCGTCTACGAGGGGCAGCCCGGAATCCGGCGGCACCGTGGGTAAGGCCGACCCGGCGGGCCAGAGGGGCCGATACGTCACGTGCACCGGCAGCGACGTGATTCCCGTCCCGAGACTGGTGTCGCCCTGAACGGCGAGAATGATCGACGGAGTGACCAGATACCTTCCGAAGTTCAGCGCGGTCGGGAGAAACGTGGGGCCAGCGTCGAGCGCCACATCGGAAAGGGGGATGGCAAACGTCAGTCCGGGTGCGGATTGCGCGTCAACCGGAACGGCAACCAAGAGAACGAGATGGGCTGGGGGAGCCGGCGACGGGTCGATGCACACTCCATCTTTGCAGGCCACCCCGCCCTCCTCGACGTATGCGCCGCAAGGGTGATCCGGGCACGCGTTCGCTGGCGCGATCGGCACGGGTGGCGGGGCGATTCGCGTGCACGCCACGGCGACGCCGATCCCGACCGCCATCCCTCCTGTCCAGCGCTGCGTCGGCCCGAGTTTCACAGCTCGCCACCCTCCGACGCAGGCGGAATGGGCAGCACGTCGGGCGACCCGTCGATGGACGCCGCCGCCGCTCCGGCCTCTTGCACTGTGCAAGTGTACGGATCGCTGGACGGGTAGTACGGCCAGAAGACGCTGTCGCCGCCGAGCGAATCGGGCGTGGCGTTGTTCTGCAACGGCAAGAAACTGTGAGCCACGACGACTTTGATTTCGTGGCACGCGCCGAGATCGATCACGCGATTCGGCTGTTGGGGGTTGATCGAAATCGACAGGATCACCCCTCCGTCCGCGGCGGGCATGAGCGACGGCGTGGGGCTCACGGGCTCCTGCCACTGCGCGTAGTCGACGAAAACGCGGTAGTCGTATGTCCGGCTGGGGTCGTCGACCACGACGGGCACGAGGAGCGCATTCGGCGCGATTGGCCAGGCCGGAAGCGGCACGCCCTGCGGCGGAACCACCGAGTCGTGCAAGATGCGCGGCGGGAGCTGGACGAGCGGAGGCAACTCGGCCGGCGGCGCAACGACGCATCCCCCGCCCCCCAGAGCCAGCCCCGTGCACGAGCATCCGGCCAGGGCGAGGACGATGGATCGAAAACCGAGAAGCATTGGCTCAAAAGAGGCTGAACCGTCCCGACGATGCCGTTCGGCGAGGCGAGGCAGACCCGAGGGAGTGCCAGCGCGCATCGGCGTACTCGGAGCCCACGGCAAGGCGTAGCAGATCCGCGAGGGCCGGCACGGCCAAGCACAGCTCGCGCAGAGTCTCGAGCGACGGAGGCGCGGCCAGCAGCTCGCGAGTGGCCTCGTCGTGCGCGGTAGACTCGGCAAGCAGGTTTCGCGCGGCACACGCAAAGTCGCCCGCCAGAAACATCCCGACGCGCCGGCCGCTCTGCAGCGCTGCCTCGACGAGCTGCCCGTGATCCGCAAGCGCCGCCGTACGAAGCAGGTCTTGGAGCCGTCGCTGCGCGCTCGCCGGGATGATCTGCCAGAACGACTCCGCGAGACGCGCAACGCGAGCGTCCACCTGTCGTCCGAGCTCGGGCGGCCCGAACGCGGTGCGTAGAGCCTCGATCACGGCACGCCCTTCCACCTCGGTGAGGGCCTGCCGCAGCACGTTGTGCGGGAGCGCCGCCGTCAACCCGCGCCCGAGCTCGAAGCGCAGCTCGGCCGTCTCGTGCTGCACGTCGCCGTTGAGAATGACCGAAGGCGGCGACAGCAACGCGATCCGCGAACCGAGAGGGCTGCCTGCGGTTCGTATGACGAAGAGCGGGACGCGCGGGAAGTCGAGCACGCGCACCGCCACTTCGTAGAGGCGCGATACCGCCGACGACGGACCCGGCTCCACGCGTTCGACCCCCGTGATGCCGTAGCTCGCCGCGTCGCGTACGAAGAGCTGCATCGCGCCTTCCCAGAGCAGGGCGAGCGCCTCCCCCGCCGCATCCATCGACGGGCGCGAGAGGAGCGCCAGAATTCCGGGCTGTTCGGGCTGCGCCGCCAGCGGCGGCGGGGGGAGCGAGCCGGCGCCCGCGTCGAACGCCCGCAGCACGTGCTCGATGGCGCGCGCGTGCGACCGATCGTCCGCAGCCAGCGCGGCAGCCCGCAGCGAACGGAGCCGCTCGATATCCCCGGGCTCGAGAGCCACCTGTTGCCAGCGCACGCGCACGAGCTCCGGCGCACGGTCGGGCGCGGACGCGATCATCGGTGCGAGCACGTCACCCGCCTCGACGAGTCCATCTGCGAGCGCCTCCCAGAGCAGCGGCTCGGCGCCCCGTGCGTCGCCGAGATCGAGTCGCCCGCGCGCCAGCGCCAGACGGGCTTGCGCCCGCTCGCTCGCGTCCTTCGCCCTGTGCACCGCCGCCTCCAGGTCGTAGAGCCGGACGTCGGCCGCGGGCTCGATGGATACCGGCAAGGCCTCCACCCGCTCCCGAAGCGCCGCCGCCGCCGCGCGCGCTTCCTCGTGCTCCTCGGCAACGTCGATGAAATAGGCGGCGTCCGCCCAGCTGCCCGAGCGAATGGCGACCTCCGCGCCGGCCAAGGCGACAGCGGCCGGTCGGCGTAGCCCGAGCAAGGGGCCGCGCAGCGCCGCGCGGTACGCTTCGATGGCCACGTCGTATTGGCCCTGTGCGGCGCGCCGATCGGCGATGCCGAGCGCGACGAGCGCATGGTCGCCGACGGCCGCGCGGGTCGCCTCGAGCTCGCTCAGCCCCGCGCCCCCGCCCTGGACCACGTCGAGCGACTCTGCGAGCAAGAAGGCTCGCAACGCGGCGTCGTCGGGCCCGAGGGGCTGGCCGATCCGGCTGAGCTCCGCGATCGTCGAACGCGCTTCGTCCGGAGCGCCGGCGCCGCGGAGTCGATACTCGAGCCCGCGCGCGAAGAGCTGCGGACCCGCGACATCTTGTGCGGCCTCGACGGCTCGCCTGGCACGGCCGAGCGCACGCGAAAGGTCACCGGCGCGAAGAGCGGCCACGGCAGACTGAAGGAGCAGATCGGCGCGCGTGGGCGCGTCGTTCGAAGGCCTGGACGCCGCCGCATCGAGGGCGTCGCCGAGGTCGGCGTCGGCGCCGAGCGCCCGTGCAGCGTCGATCCGAAGATCCAGCGCTTCGTCGATCCGTTGATCGCGACCCGGCGGCGCGGGAGCCGCGCCTTCGTCGTTCGGAAAGCGCGCGAGCACCCGACTCGCATGCTGGTGCGCGGCCACCAGATCGCCTGCGGCGCGCGCGGCGCGGGCAGCCCGTAGCTCGAGGTCCTCGCTGTCGGGTTGGCTGTCCTCGAGCGCTGCCGCTTGCCGCCACAGCGGCATGGAGCGCGCGAAGTTCGCCTGACGGTCGTAGAGGTCGGCGAGGTAGCGGAGGGCGACGACACTGTCCGGCCACTCGCGAAGGAGCAGCTCCAGCTCTTCGCAGGCGTCCGCGGTGCGCCCCAGACGCTGCTCCAAGATCGCCGCCCGGCGAAGCCGCACCGCGCGCAAAAGCTCGCGGCTGTCGGGGCGGGCGCTCAGGCGCTCGGCTCTCTGCGCCAGGTGGCCCACGAGCTCGTCGTAGTTGCCGCGCGCCACGATCAGCGATTGGATGGCCTGGTCGACTTTCTCGTCCTCCACGTCGAGCGTCATGACGCGACGCCACGTTCGCTCCGCCGCTTCGAGATCGCCGCGCCGCTCCTGCGCGCGCGCCAGCCGCTTGAGGACAGTGGCGCGCCCGTCGTCCCCCACCCGCTCCAGGATCCGTTCCAGCGCCTCGATGCGTGCGTCGTCGTCGCCCGCCGCTTCCGCGACGCGTTCGACGGCGCTCCATCGAGCCAGCGGCTCCGGATCGAGGCGGCACGCCTCGCGAAGTGCGCGCGCCGCTCCGTCGGCATTCCCGCTGCGCTCGCGCAGTTCGGCGACCTGGGTCCACGCGTCGGCGCGGGCCAGCGGCGTCGCGTCTTCGGCGGTCGCCTCCCGCAGCGCCCGGGCTTCGATCTCGCTACCCCTTCCGGCGGCCTCCAACGCGAGTCGCAGTTCGCGCTCCACTTCGGCGCGCGCCGGTGCGCCGAGCAGGTCGACGGCCCGCTCGAACCACGTCGCCGCTTCTCCGTGGGCGCCTTCGGTCACGCGCGACCTAGCAGCAGCGAGGAGCGCCGCGGCTCGTCGCTCGCGTGGGATGCAAAGAGCGATGCGGTCGGCCTCCTCGGACGACGTTCCGGGCCGAGAACGGAACGCGTGAATTGCTTCGTCGGCTTCGATGATTAGCGCGTCGTCGTCGGGTGCACGAAGAGCGGCCGCCGCAGAGGCGCGAGCCCGCAAACCTGCGTCGCCCGCTGCCGCTGCAACCGCCGCGAACAGGCGCAGCGCCGAGACCCCCACGTTCGCGTGCCGATCATCGGCTGTCGCGACCATCGCCGCGATCCTGCCCGTCGCCCCCTGCGCCCGCGCGATCGCCGCCGCCCGGGGAGCGAGCGTGCCGTACTCCTCGACGTCCGGGTCGCACGCGAAGGCTCGCTCCAACGATGCCAGAGCACCGTCGGCGTCTCCGAACAGATCCGACAGGGTCAGGGCGATCGCAATGGCAACGCGCGACCCCTCGGGTCCCTGGAGAAGCGGGCTGCTCGAACGCACGGCATGACCAACGCGAAGCTCGAGCCCGTCGCGCTCTTCGGGGCCGAAGCACAAGAGCTGCCGTGCCACCTCCCCCAGGATGCCGGCGGTCGTCAAGCTCGGCGACGCTACGAACGCTTGCAGGAGCACATCGACCTTCCGCCTGACTCCTTGTTCGCCGTCGCCAGCGAGGCTCGCCGCACGGAGCAGCCACGCGGCGCGTACGTCCGCGCGGTCCTCGCGCTCGGCCACGTGCTCGACGGTGCGCACGGCCAAGAGGCGATCGCCGGCACGCTCCGCCGTGCGCGCGAGCGAGTGGAGGGTCGACCCCTCGGAAGGAACGGCCACGAATGCCTGGGCGGCGTGCTTGAGCGCCAGGCCGTGCATGCCGGTTCGTTCGAACGAGCGGGCGCCGCGGTAGTGCGCCGCCCGTCGTCCGAACCGGCCCAGGGCCTTCGACGCCACGAGGTCGTAGAGGGTCGACAGCCGGCTCGCCTCACCGGCGAGCAGCCCCGCGATCTCGGCCGCCTCGAGAGCTTCGGCGGAGGAAGGATGGCGCACCACGCCGCGCGCGGCGAGGTCGAACGCGGAGCGCGCCTCGCTCGCGCCGAGGGCGGCGCGCGAGGCTTCGGTTGCAATGACCGCAGCGATCGTGTCGTCGGGCTCTGTGTCGACGATGCGACCGAGATAGTCGAACGCGAACGCCGCGCCGCCAAACGCCGCTAGGTCGAGCGCGAGGGTCATGTGGCCGCCCGGCCTGAGCCGAGCCGCGCGGAGCCAGGCGTCGATGGCCCCTACCCGGTCATCGGCCAAGTCCCACATTGCCGCGCCCAGCTCGCGCCACGCTCGAGCGGCAGACGCGCCGTCGTCACCTGCCGCGAGGCGCTGGGCGCTCGCGCGCAAGCTCCAAAGGTCCGCGTCCGGGCTCGCAGCTGCGACGGACACGATCGCAACGGGCTCGTCGATCTGCGGTTCGTGCATCCCCTCGGACGCGGCTCGGGCGATGATGCGTGCCACGCCCTCGTCGTCGCCGAGCCGCCGCCGAAGTTGCGCGAGCCGATGGAGAACGGCTCGCCGATCCAATCCCTCGGCGTCGCTGCACGAGAGCGACCGCTCGAGGATGGCCACCGCGAACCGGTCGTCGGACGTCTCTTCGGCGACGCCTAGCATTGCCTGTCGCAGAGCGACCGACTTGGGGCCGAAGACGTCCAGTGCCCGGCGCGCAACGACGGAGGCGCGGCCGGCGTCGAGCCGCGTGAGCTCGGACAGCGCACGCGCGAACTGCGGTGCGGCCCGCGCGACGGGTCGCGGCTGTCCGAGCAACCACGCGAGTGCGTCTCGCAGGCGGCTCGCGTCGCCGGTCCGCACCAGCCGGTCCAGGAGCAACTGTTCAGCCTCGTCGTTCCCAGGCCGAAGCGCGACGCACCGTTGGCTCCAGCCCGCAGCGAGATCCGTCTCGCCGAGCCCGTCAAGCGCATCGGCCAGGGCGGAGCACCACGCAGCGCGCGCGCCGATGACGCCGATCGCGCGCTCGAGGGCCGCCGCGGCACCGCGGTCGCGGGGTTGGGCCGTCGCCGCGTCGGCGAGAGCGGCCACGCACCGAGCGCTCGAGGGATCGGTTCGGGTCGCGAGCTCGGCGTCGGTGCGCGCGGCGGTGGCGTTGCCGGCGGCGAGGTGACATCCGGATGCCGCGGCGAACAACACAGCTCGAACCGCGGGGGGCTGAGACGCCGCCATGCGCTCGAGGACCGACGCCTGCGCCCGCCCCCCTCCCCCGATCGACTCTCTCACCCAAGTCGTCGCCACCGGCTCGTCGCCCTCTTCGATCGGAAGCGCGCCACGGAGCGCGGCGGTCAGCAGGGCGTGCCGCTGGCCTTCGTCACCGGCGGCGGCGGCCGATGCCAAGAGACCGCCGAGCGAGTCGCCTCCCAATCCGCCGTGATCCCCGAGGAGCTCGTGCCCGACGAGGACACCTCGGAGGGCGGCAATCGCATCGGCGGAGGTCGGGTCGGCGGCGAGCGCGGATATGCAGGCCCGCACCGCCCGCGCCCGGTTGGCGAGAGGACCCGCGTGCAGGCGCGCGAGCTGGACGAGCTGGACGGCGCGCTCCAACGGATCAAGCTGGCGCGCCGCGCGAAGCTCCAGGCGAGCGGCCACGGCGTCGAGCATCCCGAGCTCGAACAGCAGCGCATCGAACCATTCGCTGTCCTCGCCGTCGACTTGCGCTGCGAGCCCCTCGTCGAGGGCCGCCACCAGAGCCCGCACGGGCTCACGCGCCGAAATGGCCGCAGCCCGCCGCTGCGAATGCACGCGAGCCGCCCCGAGGGGGTCGGCTGGCGTCAGTGCCTGCGCGTGAACCCGCAGCACTTCGTCGGCGGCGGACGCGCGACCGCGTCGGCCGAGGGCCGCGGCGACTTCTCGCGCGACGACGTCGCTCGACGGATCGGCCGCGAACGCTCGCCAAAGGTCGAGCAGCTCCGCGTCGTCTTGTTTGAGCGCACGGCGTCGGCGCGCCGACTCGACATAGGCCGCCGCGGCCACGGCCGGGACGATGGCTGGCTGCCCTGCGGAAAGCGCTCCCAGGAGCTCGCCGGGCACCGCGTCGACGTCATCGATTGACAGCGCCGCCTCGAACGCGGCCGCCGCGGCCGCCGCAGCGCCGGCACGCGCCCGGAGAATGCCCACGCGCACGAGCACCCCCGTCGCGTCGGCCGATTCGACATCGGGCAGCGACGCGATTGGCTTGAGCACCGCCGCAGCGCGCGCGTGTTCGCCCAGGCTCTCCAACCAAGCCGACAGCTCGCGTCGTAGCTCGACGTCGGGCCCGACCTGCAGCGCGGCCGTCGCGAGCTCCACGGCCTCGTCGAGGTCACGGTCGCGCGCCGCGAGCCATCGCGCCAGGTTCGCGCACGCGTCGCGCAATGCGGCGGCGTCTGCGGCCGCGCGCGCTTCGGTCACACGCGCGCGCAGCCACGCTTCATCGGCACGCACTCCGATGCGACGCGCCAGGGCTCTCGGCGCCACCGTCGCCGGCGACTGCCCGGCCGCCTTCGGTGCCGTCCACTCGGGCGGCGGCAGGGTGTCGTACCCGGACCGCGCCTTCGGCGACGCCTCGGTTCCCGAGGGGCGATTGGACGGGATCATCGCGCGGCGATCGTATCAGGTCTCCGGTGCTGGCAACGGCTCTTGCGGGATCCGTGGGCCCCGCTGCAGAGACCCTTCGACGACCGGAATGCGCGACCTGGGTGTTATGGGTTGTACTTCGACCGGCGAGCTCTCCGGTCACCTCACCGTCAACGCGAACGGCAGCGCGCAGAGCGCCACTTCGCGCGCAGCCATCGGCGCGATGCTCGCCACGAAGGGCACGAGCTCTGGAGCCAACTGCGCGATCGACGACGTCACGACGCCCACGGGTGCTCGCCCTTGCGCCTCGTCCGGAAGAAGGTCTTGAAAGATGCCGCTCGACTCCTTCGCGACACCCACACGGGCGTCTGCCGGTAGTTCGGCGAGCGATCGCGCGCGGGCGATCGCGTCGAAGAGACCTCCGAGCTCGTCGACCAACCCGCGCGCCTTGCCCTCGACCCCGTCGAAAATGCGTCCTTCGGCCGAGGCGGCCACGCGCTCCGTCGACATCGCGCGGCCCTCCGCGACGCGAGATAGAAAAAGGTCGTAGATCTCGGTCATGGTCTCGAGCAAACGCTGGCGTGTCGCGTCGTCCCACGGCACGAGCAACGACTCGTAGCCGGCGCGCGCCGCGGCGTGCGGATCGCCGCCATTCGCGGCGACGCTGTCGGTATGGATCCCGATTCGCTCGAGGGCGCGCGCCCCGGCGATCTTGCCCCCCACGACGCCAATCGACCCGACGATGCTGGTCGGGTCGGCGAAGATGGCCGATCCGGCCGACGCGAGATAGTAGCCACCGCTCGCAGCCATCTCGCCAATGCTCACGACGAGCGGCTTCTTGGCTCGCAGGGTCATCAACGCGTGCCAGAGAAGATCGCTGGCGAGCGCGCTCCCCCCGGGCGAGTCGATCCGAAGCACGACCGCCTTGACGTCGTCGTCCTTCTCCACGCGAAGCAATGTCGACCGCAGGCGCCGCTCGATGATCCCCCCGCCTTGACCGAGGACTCCGCCCCCGTCGATCGAAATGGCGCCCACCGCCCGTACGACCACGACCGGCGGCATCGACTCGCCCACGACCGCGTGCATCACGTCGGAAAGAACGTCTCCCGACGCGGACTCCGATCCGGGGCCGAGGCGCACCTCAGCGTGCGTCGCGTGCGTCTCCTTCTCGAGTGCGCTCCGAGCGTCGTCGAAGTAACCCACGTCGTCGATCAGGCCGCGCTGCTTCGCCCCGGACGCGCTGTACGGTCCGTCTTCGGGGACGGCCCCTTCGAGGCCCGGACGGCCCGCGCGGATGCCGTCGAGCCACGCCGCTCGCATCCCGGACAGGCACTCCTGCAAGGAAGCGCGCGCCTCCAAGCTCGGACCATCCCGGGTGAAGGGCTCTTGCGCCCCCTTGTATTTACCGACCTGCAGAAAGTCCACGTCGAGCCCCAGATCGTCGGCCAGGAGCTTGTGGAAGTACACCATCTGCGCGGCGATCCCGATGGCGTCCACGCTGCCGCCGGGAGACGCCCAGACTCGCTTGCAGCCGTGGGCGGCCAGGTACATCGTTCCGTTTCCGAAGTCGTCGGCGTGGCACCATACGGGAAGCTTGCCCGCTAGCCGCGCGAGCATCGCGCCGACCTCGTGAGCCTGCGCCAACCCCACGTGCGTCGCGCCCAGCCGCACGAGCACCCCGCGCACGTGCCGCTCGCGCCCGAGCTCTTCGACCTCGCCGACCAGGTCCGCAAAAGACGCGCTCCTCGCCGCGAGCCCGAGAAAGCCCGGCGGCGGCTGCTCGGGCAACCCCTCGGACAAATCGAGGACGGCGATGGACGGGCCGCTGCGAGACTCTTCACGCGAAGCGGAGCCACCCGACCCAGCGCGCGGCCGCCCGTCGCACCCGATCGGCGCACACGCCAAGACCGCCAAGAGGAGGAGCTGCGGGAGGGCACGTGCTCGCGACACTCGGGCGGTCGACCGTCGCATCAAATTCCGTCGCCGGGATCGTACGGCTTCGCGCTTGCGCTTGCAGCTGGCGTCGTGGCCGCCGCCGCCGAAGGCTCGGCGCGTGTCTTCACGTGCGACGGATAGGTCCCTTCCGGAAGGCGGTCGGTGATATCCTTGTAAGCGCGCTGAGCGCTCGATCGGTCGCCGTTCGCCCACTCGGTGTCAGCCACGCCCAAGAGCGCCGGTAGGTACGACGGGTTGACGGCGAGCGCCCGCTTGTAGGCGGCGATCGCACCCGTGGCGTCCCCCTGGGCGCGCGCGACGTCGCCGATTCCGGCCAATGCCTCGGAGTCGCTCGGATTGCGCACGACAAGCGCCTCGTAGATCCGCCGGGCGCGACTGAAGTCGGCTCTCTTGAACGCCTGCGAGGCCGCTTGCATCGCGGTGGCTTGCTCGCCGGAGATGCCGTCGCCCGAACCGGGCGTCCACGCCGCCGCGGGCGCGGCGGGCTGCGACGGAGGCCCGTTGGGGTTCCCGCGCGGAGCGACGGGAGCGGCCGCCCGTTCAGCCGAGGCCTTCGGAGGCGCTAGATCGACGAGCGCGTGCAGGTTCGGCGAGCAGGGGTAGGACCGCGTCAGCGCGTCGAGCTTTGCAAGCTCCGCCCTTGCCCCCGCGACGTCCCCGGACTTTGCCAGCGCGTACACGAGCGCGGCGCGGGCGCGGCCCGCGTTGCCCTCGCCCGCCGCCGCCGAGCGCAGCCGATCGATGGCGGCGGCCCAGAGCGGGGCGGGCTCGGCGACATCGAGCGCCGCCAGCACGTATGCGGTCTCGGCCTGATCCGCGAGCGCGGTCACTCGGGAGACGTACGTGCGTGCGGCGTCGCGATCGTCGGCGAGGCGGAGGGCATCGATCTTCGCGCGGGCGGCGGCTGGGTCGTCGGGTGCCGTGGCGAGGGCCTCATCGGCCGATCGTCGCGCGCGCGCAAGGCGCTCGTCGAGCTGGGCTTTCGTCGTGCGCACTTCCGCGGTCGCATCCGGAGGAAGCAGCCGCAGCTTCAGCCAGGGGACGTCCGCTTTGGCCGCGGCGACGCGCGCCTCATCGAGAAGCACACGCGGATCGCGCTCCGCGAGGGCGCTCGCTTTGTCGAAGGATTGCTGCGCGGTCTCGAGGTCTCCGTCGGCCATGGCCTTCTCGCCTTCGCCCAGGAATGTCCGCGCGCGCGTGTCGAGCTGCGGAGCACCGGAGGCGTTTCGTGCGATGAGGTAAGGCTTGGCCACTACCCAGCCGACGACGCCCACGGCCAGAAGCAAAACGAACGCCACCACCCAGCCACCCACCCGCCGCCGCCCGGGAATGTCGTACCCCTCGTCGCCGGACGGCGGAGACACGTCCTCGAGCGGAATGTCGTCGAACGACTCGCGGCGCACGGGATCGGTTGGCGGCGGGAGTATCGACGGCACTCGGCCGAGAGCCGACGGAGGGGGCAGAGCGGCTGGCACCGCGTAACCGGGCGGCGGGGGCTGACTTCGTGCCATCGGAGCCGGCGGCGGTGCGCCATCCGCACCGGCCGCGGGCCCGTGGTCGAAACGGTCGGCGGCTCGTGCGGCGAAGGACTCGCGAGGGGGCGGAGGAGGAGGTGGGCTCGGACGCGCGACGATGATGGGCGCCTCGGGCGGGGCCCCGAACGATTGGGTGCGCCGGGCCGGGGCGGGAGGCGCTGTGGGGGGATGGTACGCGACGCTGTTGGCCGCCGCCGGCGGAGGGCGGCTCGATGCTCGCCCGTCGAAGAATGGCTCGAGCTCCGTGATCTCCCGCAGCGGCCTCGGCGGAGCATCGCCCAAGATCAACATGTCGTGCCGCGCCACCTGCTTGGCGAGGATCGCGCGCTGAAGCTCGCGAAGCGTCAGAAAGGTGAGGTGATGCCCGGTTGCCGTCTGCACCACCCATCGGTCGCCGGCAGCGTCGCCCGCCTCCGAGCGACGCACCTTGAACTGATGCCCGCAATGGGTACACCGCACCGTCGTGCCGCGCCCGCTGACCAGCGCGTCATCGAATTCGTATTCGGTCTTGCAGCGCTCGCACTGAACGTCCATCGATCCGTCGCTGTGTGCTCGGGGAGCTCGGCACACTCACACCCACACTCCACGCGCGAGCCGCCGCCCGAGCTCGTCCGCGCCGCCCGCGTTGGACAGAGCGAGGGGCACGCTACCACGCACCGTCGCGATCTGTCGATCCCGCGAGTCGAATCGGGCCGATGGGGCAAATAGGACAAGTGGCGACCGCTCGTCGACGGGTGGTGGCACGGGGGCGGGCGTTCGTCGGCGAGCATGTGCTTCGGCCAGGACTGGTTGCTAAGGTTTCGGCAGCCGTCGGGGAGTTCGCCTCGACGGCGGCTCGAAGGGAGCGGTGGAGTCATGAAGCGACTTTTGCTTGGCGCGGCGATCGTCTGCGTCGCCGCCCTCCTCGGTGGGTGCCCGATTTACTCGACCACGAGCGACTACCCCGCGTGCGGCGCGAACGGGCCGTGCTTCGACTGCCCGAGCGGCGGCACCCCTTCGGACGGCACATGCATCCCCTGGCAGTGCAGCTCGTCGGGGGACTGTCCTCCGGGCTATGCATGCAGCGCGAGTACGTGCGTCGCCGCCGCCGACGCGGGCGATTGCAGCGGAGGATGTCCCAGCAATTTTATTTGCAAGCTCGCGGGCGGAGTCGCGCAATGCGTCCCCGCGAGCGGCTTTACAAGCGATGCCGGTAGCGCATCGACCGACAGCGGACAAAGCGCCGACGCGACGGCGCCGCCGGTCGAAGCGGGGCGGGCCGACGGCGGCTCCATCGCCGCTACGGACGGATCCGCGGACGCTCCGGACGTTTCCTCCCCTCCAGGCGTCGTCGACGTAGCCAACGGGGTCGATTCGTCCGCCGCTTCCGACGTAACCATCGGTTCGGATGCAGTCGCCTCGGACGCGTCGGACGCGCCGCTGACTTCGGACGCGTCGGATGGCTCGCCCCCCGCCAGTTGCAATGCCAACGCCGATTGCGGCGGCGCCGCCAAATGCATCAACGGGCAGTGCACGCCTCAAAGTCGCCTGTGCTCCGACACCACCCAGTGCGTCGTGTCGGACGAATCGTGCGTCGACGGTGTGTGCGAGCCGCATTGCGGCCTCACCGCCCCCTGCCCCGGGGGCTATTCCTGCGACTTCACTCGCGGCGTTTGCAACGTCAACTCCGGTCCGTGCGCAGGCTCAGGCGCGTCCACGTGCCAGGGCGGCAGCACTTGCGTCGAAGGGCATTGCGTGCCCCCGTGCGCCGCGGGGGATGCTGGTACCGCGTGCCCCAGCGGGCAGCTCTGCGTCAACGGCGGGTGCATCCCTGACGAAGGCGCTCGCTTCGATTGCAAGAACGACGGTCGGCGCGGAGAGCTCGCCACGGTCTGCGCGGCGACGGCGATCTGCCTGCACCACGACTGCTACGCCGGATGCGATCCAGACGCCGGCGCGTCGGCGTGCTCCGACCCGGCGGCGGCCTGCAAAGAGGTGACCGTTACGGCGGGAACCTTCTTGGTGTGCGCCGTGGCAGCCACGCTCGGCGGTGACTGCGATCCGGCCGTAGGCAGGTACTGCTCGGGCGCCGTCTGCGTCGACGGCTACTGTCGCTGAGCGGGTCCAGCGGTGCGACGGCCGGTTACGCAGCCGATGTGGACGGTGAGCTCGAACGTTCCCTCACTCCAGTACTTGTCGATCGCCCCTCGCACGTAGGTAAGGGCGTTCTCCGCGTGTTCCAGCCGGTGGTGGAGCTTCACCTCAGGGAGGATGAGAAAGCGCGCGACGGGATCTTCGAAGAAGTCCCGTCCGCTCCGAAAGCGCAGAACCGCTTGGCGCTCCCCGACGTCTACGAACTCGAAGCCCGCCTGTTCGACCTCCTCCGTGAGCCCCTCCGCAGTTGGCCGCGCCTCGGTCGCGCGCGCGACGGCCTGCTCCACTTCCGCGTCGTCGTACTTGAGCGCGTACTCCTGCAACAAGTCGCCCAGCTCCTGGAAGCTGCCCCGGAGCGGCATGGCGATGAGCGCCTGGCCGTGGGGGGCCAACAGCCGGGCGCACTCGGCGAACAATTCGTCTCGATCTTCCTGGCTCGCCAGCGGGTGGATCGCGACCGCATGGGAGAAGGCCGAGGCGGGGAGCGTCGTCGGCAGACCATCGAGCACGCGGTATTCGGCGACCATATTGGGCATGGTGGCAGCCTTCGCCCGCGCGAGCTGCAGCGCGGCCGGCGAAGGATCGGCCCCCAGGATGTGAGCGCCCTCGAGCTTCAAGGACAGGCCCCGGTCCGGGTAACCGGTCCGGCAGTGCAAGTGCGCGACCCGAGCCTGCTCGCTTTCAACGACCATATCGATCAAGAGCTCACCGAAGAGCGACAGGTACCGTGGAACGACGAACGTCTCGAAGATCGCCGCTTCCGCCGGGCCCATGCGCACCGGATCGGGCGCGCCCTGCGCGGTCGTGGACCGCCGGCCCCCCGGCTCGGGGGTCACGGTGCTGCCTTGCCCAATAGGGAGAGCGCTTCTGCGACCAGCTCACCGATCGTCGCTTCTCCCAGGGTGCCCGTTTCATCCTCGAGCTGGACCTTGCGGGCGTCGTTCTCCAGAGGCTTGAGGATCGCGATGGCGCTCACGTCTCCGGCCTCGACGAGGGCTTCGACCGCCGCGGCCACGGCGTCCGGATCGCGGTGCGCGAGGAAGCGCGCGAGGAGCTTCATGGCGCCGGGCTCCGGCAACTCCGCGAGCAGGTAGGGCAGCTCCGAGAGCGCGGGGGTTCCGTCCGGCAAGCGGTCGAGAGCCCGCTCGACGCCGAGCGCGACCTCCTTGAATCGATCCCAAGCCAGCCCGGCCAGCGCTTCACCTGCCGCGCGCCGTGCCTCCGGCTCGTCGCAGCCCAGGATGTCGATGAGCAAGTCGACCACCGCTGCGCCTTGCATCTCGCCTAGCACCGCAGAGATGCGAACGAGCCGCAGAGACGATTCGTCCTCGTCGAGCTGATCGAGATCGAGCGCTTCGCGCGTGGCGCGCTCGAGCAGCGGCAGCACCCCGGCGGGTTCGGCGTCGATGAGCTGGTCATGTGCCGCTCGCACGGCGCGCTCTGCGTCGAAAAGCGCCTTCAGCGTGGCGGGCAGGTCGCGCGGCGACATCGGGACGACGGATACCCGGGGCGCGCCGGCTTCGCAAGCAGCGGGAGCGGCGCTCCCCGCCCGGCATTCCATTACACTGGGACGTCCCCGGTGGTTTTCCCTTCCCCGCTTGCTCCGATGGGCACCGCGCCCCGTCGTCCGCCGATCGCCATCGCCGCGGCGCTGGTCGCGGTCGCCGCGTTGTCCGCCGGGGCCGGCTCGCCGCGGACGCAGCCGGTTCGCGCCGCACCCGAACCCGAGATGGCTGGCGCCCTGGGCCCAGCTCTCTGTCCGGCCCACATGCTGCCCGACGGCGACGCGTGCGTTCGCCTCCCGGACGACGAGCCTGGAGCCCCCGAAGCGGAGCCCGCGGCCAACGGGCACCACGACAAGGGCGGGCGCTGGACCGCGTACGACGAAATCCCTCGTCGCCCGGAGCGTCCGGCCGATTACGACTCGTATCGCTATCCGGTCCCGTGCGATCACGAATGTGTCGTCAGCGGCTTCGATCTCGATCGTCCCGACAGCGCGCAGCGTCGCGGGAGCCGACTGCGACAGGTGGGTCACGGGGCCGTCGACTTGCCGCAGAAGAAGGGAACGCCCATCCGCATGCTCGCGTTGGAGCATCAGCAGGGCGATGCCGAGGTCGTCTCCGTGGGCCCGCTCTTCGGTACCACCGTCATCACGCGCCACGCCTTGCGGGAGGCGGGCCAGCTCCACGATTACCTCCTTATCTTCGGTCACCTCGATGCCACGGCCCCCGGGGTGCGGGCAGGTGTGCATCTGAAGGATGGAGACTTGGTTGGGTTCGTAGGCGATACGGGCTCGCCCGAGCTCGTCCACCTGCACCTCGAAGCTCGCCGGATGCGGCCGGGGGTGGATGTCATGAAACTGGCGCCTTCCGCCGGGATCGCCAATGAGAGTAGCGTCGTATGCGACCCTAGAAACGTCCTCCCCCTACGGTGATTTGAGGCGGCTCCGCCCGAAAGGGCCCCTGACCGCGGGGACGCGGTGGTAAGGACCTGGACCGGAATTGGCTCACTTGGCTTGCGCGTGCCCCCCGCGCGCGCGAACATGACGAAGTCCTTGTCGTCCTTGTCCCACCCGGCCGCTGCACGTCGGTCCGACGAGTCGGCGCCCAAAGAGCGCGCTGTAACGGGATTTGTGTGCCCTCGGTGCCAGCGTCGCTTCGACGAAGAGCCGGGGCTTCAGACCTGTCCGGACGACCGTGCTCCGCTCTTGCGGGCCGCCGATCTGCACGCCGCCGCGGGCGACACGATGCTCGGCCGCGTTCTGGCGGGCCGATTCACGATCCTTGCGCGCCTCGGGGCCGGATCGATGGGCACGGTTTACCGCGCAAAACAAGCGCCCATCGGTCGCGACGTGGCCATCAAGATCCTACGAAGCGATCGCGCGATCGACGAGGTGAGTCGCGCTCGGTTCTTGCGCGAGGCTCGGGCCAATAGCCTGCTCACTTCGCCGAACACGGTCACGGTGTTCGATTTCGGCCAGAGCGAAACGGGGGACTTTTACTTGGCCATGGAGTTGCTCCAAGGCGAGTCCCTCGGGCAGCGCATCAAGCGTGTCGGTCGCATCGCCGTGGAAGACGCGATCGAGACCGCGAAGCAGGCCCTGCGATCGCTCACCGAGGCGCACGCGAAGGGCATCGTCCACCGCGATCTAAAGCCGGACAATCTGTTTTACGCACGGGTGCAGACGCACGAAAAGTTCGAAGAGATCGTCAAGGTTCTCGACTTCGGAATCGCCAAGATGCTGCAGGCCGACGGCGACCTGGCGATGAACGCCATCGAGACCCAGGCCGGCACGGTGTTCGGAACTCCGCGCTACATGTCTCCGGAGCAGGCGCAGGGCAAACCGCTCGACGCGCGTAGCGATCTCTACTCGCTCGGGGTCATCCTCTATCACATGCTGACTGGGCGTCCTCCGTTCACGGACGACGATGCGATCGTCGTGATGGCGCGCCACATCAAGACACCGCCCCGTCCCATGAGCGAGGTCGCGCCCGACGCGCGAATTCCGCACGAGGTCGAGAGTCTCGTGATGCGGATCCTGTCGAAGGAACCGGAGAAGCGGCCCCAGACCGCGGACGCGCTGATGGCGGAGCTCACGCGCGTGAAGGAAGCGGCAATCCAAGCGAGCGGCGTGCGCGCTTCGCTCGAGAGTGGGCCCGAGGCCGTGGCCGACAGCCGAAGGTCCGTTCCCCCCGCGTCACCTCCGCCGAGCGCTCTGACCTATGACACGCTCAGCGTTCCTGCAGGTATCCCCACGTCGTCACGGCGCTGGGTGGTCGTCGCGGGGGCGGTCGGGATCGTCTCGCTGCTCGGAACGATCGTCGTCGCGTCCGTTGTGCATCGGGCACCGCAGGCGACCGTGGCGACGCCGGCGGCGGCCACGCCGAGACTCGCGATCACGGCGGCCGCGCAGCCCGTATCGATCGTGCCGACACAACCCGCGCAAGCGCCTGTCCCAAAGCCCGCACCCACGCCGACGGCGGCACAACCCGGGACGGCGCCAAGCACTCCCGTCCGGCCGGATATTTCTCGCACGGATCGTCGCGCGCCGCATCCTCGCCCAGTGAGCGCGCAGCCGAAGCCGGCGAGCACGTCGTCGGTTGGGTACGGTTACTTCGAATAAGCGCGCTCTGACTCAAGCGTGCACGGCGCACCATCAATTGATGGCAAAAACGAGAAGGTGCTAGCCTCCGTCCCGGATGGAGCCCACCCAAGTGGATTCGCTCGTGCAGCGGCTCGTTGCCAACCCACACGACGAGGAAGCGCTTTCGAACGCACACCAAGCGGGCGCATCGGATCCGCGCTCGTACGCCCTTCTCCTCGAAAGAGTCGGCGCGGAGACACGTGACCCCGGGTACGCCTCGCACTGGCTGAGCGAAGCCGCCAACGTGTGGTCGACGACTCTCGGTGATGCGCATCGCGCGGCGCGCGTCTTGATGCAGGCAATCGACCGCGATCCCACCCAGCGAACGGCCTCTGACCGCCTGGGGCAGCTCTATCGCGAGAAGGGCGACGTCAAGGCGCTGGTTGCGCTGCTCGAACGCCGAGCGAAGGCGCTCGCCCCTCTATCCGGCCAGAACGGCGACATCCGCAGCGAGCTCGCCGAGATGCACGAAGAGCTGGGACGGCTTTGGGGGGAGAGCCTTCAGCAGCCGAAGAAAGCGGCCGAAAACTTCCGCCGCGCCTCCGACCTGGATCCATCTCGCGCACGTTCGCCTCAAGCCGCCGCTTCCCAACCCGTGCTCGGGCAGCGCAGCGCCGCTGTCCCCGGGGAAGAGCCGGAGCAGTCGCTCGAGCGCGATCCGCAACGCCAGCTCGCCCTTTTGCGCGATAAGGCAGCGTCCCTTCGAACCGCCGGGGACATGACCGGTGCATCGCAAGCCCTGGCACGCGCAAGACAGCTCGACGAGCGGGACGCGACGCTCCAGCAGGAGTACGGCGCGCTGATTGTCGAGCGGCTCGCGGCGGGAGAAGACGTGCCGGCGAAGGAGCGAACCTTGGGCGCCGAGCTCCTGGTCGGCCTGGCCGAAATGTACGACGGCGAACACGGCCTCGCGTACTCCGCGGGCGCGCTGGAGATCGATCCCGGCCACGATCGCGCGCTCCAGCTCTACGCGTTCTACGCGCGCGCGCTGCAGCGAGAAGACGACGTGGCCACGCGGTACCTCGCGTACCTCCAGGTCAATCCCGCAGGAGCCATGGCGTCCGACGCTCGCTGGCTGCTCGCCGCGAGCTACGAAGCCGCGGGGCAAGCCACCCACGCCATCCAGATCCTCGAGCCCCTGCGCGCATTGGGCGATCCCCAGGCAACCGCGAAGCTGCGCGACCTCTACGCCCAGGCCGGCCAGCGCATGCCCTCGGTTCCTCCGCCGCCCCCTGTTGCGGCCGGCGACCTGCGCGGCGGCGGGCCTGCGGACCACGTGCAGAGTCTGCTGAGCGCCGCGCAAGCCTTGGCCGCCCGAGGTGCGCGCGGAGAGGCCGCGAAGAAGTATCGCGAAGTGCTCGAAACCGATCCCGCGCATCCCGAGGCGCTCTCGTGGGTCGAGGACTATCTGCGCACAAAGCGGGACTACGCTGGGTTGCGCGACGTGCTCCTGGCAGCCGTGCGAGCCAGCGGTCAGTCGGTCGAAGAGCGCACGAAGCGCCTGCGCGAAGTGGCGGGACTCTGCGAGAGCACGTTGCGTGACGCCGAGGGCGCGATGAACGCTTGGCGCCAGCTCCTGGCCATCGACCACGGCGATGAGGTCGCGCGCCAGTCGCTGACGCGGCTGCTCGAGAAGACCCAACGGTGGGACGACCTCGCGAACCTGATCGAGCAGGAGGCCACCGTCGAGCAGGACGTCGAGAAGAAGATCGCGCTCGAAAAAAAGCTCGCGACCCTGCACGAGAACAAGCGTCGCGATCATGGCGCTGCGGCGGAGGCATGGGCCCGCATCGCGTACCTGACGCCGGAGGACGACCACGCGGTCTCGACGGCATCCAAGCTCTTCGAGCATTCGCGCGCCCTCGATCGCGCGGCGCAAGTCATCGCCGACAACATCGCGACGATCCAAGACCCATTCGCCCGCGGCGCGCTCCAGGAGCGTCTCGGTCGCCTACGCGAGCAACTCAAAGACCCGGGCGCTGCGGGGGAGGCATACGCGGCGGCCGCCGAGCTCCAGAAGTCCGACAAGTTGTGGGAGGCTGCGGAACGGTGCTTCGTTGCGGCCGGCCGGTGGGATCGCGCGGCACAGGCTGCGGTCGAGCGCGCCCATGCGGCGGCGAACCCGAAGGTCCAGGCGCAACATTTTGCGCGCGGCGCCGAGCATTTTGCGCGCGCCGGCGACGAGGCCGGCGTGCTCGCCGCACTCGAGCGAGCAACCGATCTGGATCCGACGAGCGACGAGCATGCGCAGCAGTTGACCGAACGATATACGGCGCTCGGCAAATGGACCGAGCTCGTGCAGCTCCTCGTCACTCGCGGAGACCGGTTGACCGACAAGGCGAAGCGCACCGCCGTGCGGCGACAGGCGGCCAAGCTGTACCAGGGGCAACTCGGCGACGTGGAATCCGCGCGGGAGACGTGGTGGAAGGTCATCGAAGACGGGGACGACAAAGAGGCCATCGAGCACCTCGTCGAGGACGCGGTCGCCCGCGAGGACTCCGTCGAGGCGACCACGCTCCTCCGACGTCTGGGCAAATTGGCGACCGACAATCCCGAGCGTGTGCGGATTGCCCTGCGCGAAGCGGAGCTGCTCGCCGAAGGGGTGGGCGACGTGGAAGCGGCGATCGCTCGCTACGAGAGCGTGCTCTCGGAGATCGACGCGACATGCCGGCCCGCGCTCCAAGCGGTCGCCGACCTGCAAGAGGCCCGCGAGAACCCAGCGGCAGCGGTCGGGGCGCTCGAGCGCGAGCTCAAGCTCGTAACCGACCCGAGCGAGCGCGTCCAAATCGCATGGCGAATGGCTCGTCTGTATGAGCAACTCGACGACGGAAAGAACGCCATCCGCTCGCTTGAGCTCGTCCGCGAGCTCGACCGCGAGGACTTCGACGCCCTCACGCGCCTGTGCGAGCTCTGTGAGAAAGGCGAAGACTGGGGGAAGACGGCGGAGCTGTTGGCCCAACGGATCGAGGTCGAAGCGGACGAAGCCGAAACGAGCCGACTCACCCTAAAGCTTGCCACGGTGCTGGCGGACAAACTCGATCGCGGCGACGAGGCGCTCGCAGCCCTCAGCGAATTGGCCGACATGGGCTTCGAGGCGATTCGCACGACCTACGTCGATCTGGGCGACCGCCTCGGGTGGCGCGGAATCGTGGCCACGAAGCTCGTCGAGTGGTGGTTCGAAGCCGAGCAGAGCCCTAAGCGCACGGCGAGCCTCCGGGGCGCATTCGAGCGCTTCGTCGAAGTGGGTCGAGAAGAGGAGGCGGTCCGCGTCGCCTGTGAGATCGCGCGGAGCAAAGGCGCGGATCGTGTCCTCGCCGAGCACCTCGAACAGCTCTCGGTCAAAACGCACGATCTCGACGCGCTCTCCGTCGCGCACGACCTGCTCGTGCGAGACATGACGGGGATGGAGCGCGCGAGAGAGCTGGCGCGCCAGGCAGAGGCGCGGGTGGCCGCTGGAGCGGCACCGCTCGAGGCGCTGCAGCACGGCGAAACGGGGCTGTCGGGGGTTCCGCCGGAGGATGCCGAGGAGTTGCTCGCGCGGCTCGCTGCGCTTGCCGAAGAGCCGACCGCCATCGTTGATCTCTACGAGCGTCAGATCACCCGGTGCAAGGCGCCAGCCGATCGGGTCCACGCGCTCGCTCGCGCCGCCCAGGTGGCCGCATCGAAGGGGCAGATCGACCGGGCGCGGCGGTTCTTCGACCTTTCGCTCAGCGGCGCGCCTACCGAGGAGACCCTGGCGACGCTCGAGCAGGCGGCGGCGGACGGTGACTTGCAGACCGATGGGGAGGTGCTGCGTCGAACGCTGTGCGAGGCGATGGCCTCGGGCGGACAAGGGGCGCGCGACGGCGGGCGCACCCGCGGGGCCCTGATGCGGCGGGCCGCATCGATCGTGTATCGCGGCCTGCGAGACGTCGATCAGGCGTTCACCTGGCTGGGCGACTCGCTGATCGCCCACGTCGAGTCGACGACGCTCGATACTCTCGAGGAGCTCGCGCTCGATGTCGGAGGACAGCAGCGGGCGGAGGACACGCTCTCGCGTGCGCTCGGCGAGGTGTTCGACGGGCCGCTGGTGCGGCTGCTGCTCTCGAGGCGGTCGAAGCTCCGGCGCGAAAAGCTCGGCGACAAGGTTGGCGCCGCGGCCGACTTGAAGAAGTTGCACGAGCTCTCGCCGGGTGACCAAGTCGTGACCGAAGAGCTGACCTCGCTGCTCACGGACCTCGGCGACCATCGCGGTATGGTGCAGCTCTACGAGGACCTCATCTTGCGCGGCAAAGACATGGGCGTACGGGCCGAGCTCGCACGCAAGGTCGCGCGCATGTGGGAGGATCTGCTCGCCGATCCGCGCGAGGCGGCGGACGCTTGGCGGCGCGTGCTCCGCATGAAGGCGGGGGACCCCGAGGCCACCGAGGGGCTCGATCGCGCGAAGGCGAACATGCTTCGAAGGCCGGAGCCGAGCGGTGAGTCCGAGGCAGACGCCGAGCCCCCGCCCCCGCCGCACGAAGCGCCGCCGGTGCTGGCCCAAGCCATTGCTGCGCCAACGCCGGGCCCGGACTCTTCGCGCGACCAGCGTGCCCTTGGCGATGGCGGCGACAAAACGGACGAAGTCGCGGCGATCGCAACCACGTCGAGCGCCTCGGCCGCCTCGGCGATGGTGGACGCCGAAGGCGACACGGCTGAGACGCAAATCCAGTCGCCCGACACGCAGCCATCGCCGACCGAGGCGAAGGCCAAGAAGCGCAAGTCGAAGAAGCATTTCGACGAGGCGCGAGAGTCGACGGCGGGGGCCGGCCTTTCGCCGGAAACGCACAAGAGGGATGTGGCGATCGACCCGGGCGAGCCTCTGTCGCTCGATCTCGATTCTCCGGAAGGGCCCGCGGGGGTCGAGGGAGAAATCGTCATTGCCGATGACCTCGGGGAGATGATCGACGTCGAAGATGCGCCGCCTGAACAACCGGAGTCGCCGCAACGCGAAAACGGGAAGCGTTCGCTTCCTCCGCCACTTCGTCGCGGGTGACGCGCTCGGTGCTCAGTCGCGGCCGGGCTGCCAGGTCGCCGTGTCGCCCTGAACCTGCACCTCGGCGCCGAGAACGAACGCGTCGTTGCGCGCGCCGTGTCCGAATGGAGCGCCGGCGAAAACCGGGATACCCAGCGGGTGGGTGCAGTCGTAAAGGACATCGTCCACCGTCTGCCCGTCGGCGCCAGTCGTGCAGCGCTCGAACCCGCCGAACAAGATTGCCGACACCCGGGAGAGGTACCCTCCGATCGCCAGCGACGTGAGCATGCGATCGATGCGATAGGGCGCTTCGGTCACGTCTTCCAGTGCCAGAACGGATCCCTCGGGGATCGCCAGGCGCCCGGCGGCGGCCATGGCGTGCACGAGGGCGAGGTTGCCCCCCACGATCGGGCCCCGAGCCTCGCCTCCGCGAATGGCCCGGAGCGCTGGCCACGTGCGAGTCGCGGTCGGACGCTCGAGCGCGGCCAGCCACGCTGCGCGCACGCCCGGCGAGGCGTCGCGTCCAAGGCCCGTGACGTTCGGAGCGTGGACGGAAGCGACACCAGCGCGCCAGGCGAACGCGTGGAGCGCGGTCACGTCGCTAAAACCGGCGATCCATTTCGGCCGCTCGACGAGGGCATCCCAGGGCAGCGAGTCGACGACACGCATCACGCCGTAGCCGCCACGGGCGACGACGATCGCCTTCACCTCATGGTCGAGCATGGCGCTCGCGAGCTCGTCTCTGCGCCGCGCATCGTCTCCCGCAAGGTACCCGCGGCGCGCGAGCGCGCCGGTCCGCATGCGAATTCGGTAGCGGCCGCGAAGCCAGGCGAGGCCCCGCCAGAGTTCGTCGCGCGGCACCGGACCGGACGGTGCCACCACCGCGATCACGTCTCCGGGCTCGAGCGGCGGTGGAACGACGAACGCCACAGCCCGAGCATAACGCCATTGAACGTCGCCGCCCGGGGACCATAATGGCTGCCCTGTGTCCTCCGCGATCACTCCAGCGCTTAGGCCGTCGCGATCCCGCGCGCTCGCACGCATCGGCGCAGGAGAACCCGAGTCACGAGGACTGCTCCGGCGGTTGCTCGGCTCCGCCGAGCAGACGGTCGAAGATGCGCTCGAGCGGTTGCTCGGAGAGAGCTACGACGCTCGGCTGTCGCGTGTGCCGCTGACCTTGGGGCCGGCCGGCGTCGATCCGTTCGGACTGGACCCGCAGTGGGCCAAGTATGCGCTCCTCACGATCGCAGCGCTTCACCGGCGGTACTTCCGAACCGAAGTGCACGGCATCGCAAATGCGCCGTCCGGGCGCGTTCTTCTCGTCGCCAACCACTCGGGGCAGCTCCCGATCGACGGCGCACTGATCGGCGCCGCGATGTTCATGGATGCCGAGCCGCCGCGCATCATCCGCGCGATGGTCGAGAAGTGGGCGGTCAGTCTGCCATTCGTGTCGCTCCTCTTCACCCGGGTGGGTCAGGTGGTCGGCGTTCCGGAGAACGCGAAGCGGCTATTGTCTCAGGGCGAGGCGCTGCTCGTGTTTCCCGAAGGTGCGCGCGGCATCGCGAAGACGTTCGACCGGCGCTACAAGCTCGCCGAGTTCGGCCTCGGCTTCATGCGGATGGCGATCGAGACGGACACCCCGGTGGTGCCGGTGGCCGTGATTGGCGGCGAGGAGCAATACATTTCGGTGGCAAACATCGAGGGCCTCGCAAGACTCTTGCACGTGCCTGCTTTCCCCATCATCCCGCAGCTGCTCGTGCCGGGAGGGCAGCTTCCGCTGCCCACCAAATATCGCATGTGGTTCGGCGAGCCCATGCGATTCACCGGAGACCCGGACGACGACGACTCGGTCATCGACGAGAAGGTCTGGCTCGTCAAGCAAACGATCCAGTCGATGCTCAACCGCGGTCTGAAAGAACGAAAGCACATCTTCTGGTGACCAAGATGACCGAGAACCCCGCCCTTCAGACGCCGAAGCTATCGATGCCGTCGCGTGCGACGCCCGTCGCGACGGCTCCGGCGTCTGGAGCGATCTTGGTCACTGGCATCTGCGGCCGCCTTGGCAAACACCTCGCTCGGATTCTGCACCGCGAACGGCGCGTCGTCGGCGTCGATCGGCGGCCCTTTCTCGACAAGCCGAAGGACATCGCCCATGCGCAGGTCGACATCCGCCGCACGAAGCTCAAGGACGTTTTTCGAGCGGGTGACATCGAGGCAGTCGTTCATTTGGGAGTCATGCACGATCCACGCGCCTCGGCGAGCGACCACCATTCGTGGAACGTGGCCGGCTTCAGCAAGCTGCTCGAATACGTCGTCCAGTTTCAGATCCCCAAGCTGGTCGTCCTCTCGAGCGCGAACGTATACGGGCCGCAGCCGAGCAATCCGCAGTTTCTCACGGAAGACGCGCCGCTTCTCGGCGGGCAGAACTTCAGCGACATCCGCGACCTCGTCGAGGTCGACATGCTGGCGCAGAGCTTTTTTTGGAAGCTACCCGAGACCGAGACGGTCATTTTGCGCCCGGTCCACATCTTGGGCACCGTCCGCAATGCGGCGTCGAACTTCCTGCGCCTCAACCCCGTGCCGACGGTCATGGGGTTCGACCCGATGGCGCAGGTCATTCACGAGTCGGACGTCGTCGGGGCGATACAGCTCGCGCTACGCCCGGGGATCCGGGGGATCTTCAACGTCGCGGGTCCGGAGCCGGCTCCGTTGTCTCGGATCATCAAGATTCTGGGACGCCAGCGGCTGAGTGTGCCGTACTCGGTGGGGCGGGTCGTGCTTCGCCGGATGTGGTCTCTGCGACTGACCACGTTTCCGCCGCCGGAGCTCGATCACATCCGGTACGTGTGCATGGTCGACGACCGACGCGCGCGGCAGGTGCTCGGCTTCGCTCCGGGGAAGACGCTCGACGAGACGGTGCTGTCTGTGGAGGAAGGGCGATGGTGAGCGGCGCTCAGACTCCCCACGCCCGCCGCACCAGCCCGAGTAGATCCGCGGACGCCGACCGAGCCACCACGAGGGCCGACGCGGTATAGGCCGTCGCGCCGACGGCGATCTCGGCGATAACCGCCACCGCGCTGGAGTGGATCCCCGCACCCGCCAGCGCCAGCCGCGTCGCCGCGACCGATGCAACCATCGGGACACAGGCCGCGAGCGGAGGCCAGCACCTGGCTGCAAGCGCTGCGACGGCCAGGCCGTCGATGGCTTGCAGCACCGCCATACTCGCGGCCGCGTGTACGGCGAACGCGAGGCCCACGGCGACGCACGCCCAGAGCGGGCCCCTTCGGCCCAGTGTCAAGAGCAGCGCGATGAGCGAGACGAGCTTCAGAACCTCGAGGGCCGCATCCAGCCGCGGGTTGTCGCGCGCGAGCAAGTACGACGAGATCGTCCAACCCACGGGGCGCACGACGCTCATCGCCGAGAGCAGAGCCACCATCGGCGCGACGTCGCTCCACTCCGGCCGCAGGATCGCCTTGACGAGCGATGGTGCCACCGCACCAAGGCCGACGGCCAACGGGAACGTAACGAGCGCCAAGAGCGCGGTCGACCGCAGCAGCGCTTCTTTTCGCTCCCCGGGGTTCATGACCGAAAACGAAGGCAGGAGCACGTCGCCGATTTGCTCGCCCACTTGTACCGCCGGTGCGTCTGCGACGTTGTACGCCAGGTTGTACGCGCCCACCACGTGCGCTCCGAACAGGCTCGACACAATCGCGTTGTCGACGCGCCGGGACGCGAACCCCGCCCCCATTCCGACCGACATCGGGAGCCCGAAGCGCAGCATCGCTCGGATCGTCTTGCCGGATAGCGGCGAACGCGAAAGCCACTCGGCGCGGGGAACGCACGACGCCATCGCCGCGAACCGGATCACGCTTCGCACGACGTTGCCGATGACGATCGACATTCCACCCCACCCGAAGAGCGCGAACGTGACCGACGCCACCGTGTACGCAATTTCACCGGCTGTGCGGCAAAGTCCGACGACGCGAAAGCGCATCTCGCGCGCGAGGACGCGCTCTGGCATGTACGCAAGCCGCTCGAGCAGGCCGGAGAACAGGAGGCCCGGCAAGAAGCGGCCGAGCGATGGGGCCCTCATCCATACGGAGAGGGGATGCGCGAGAACCAGCACCGCGAGCAGCGCTGCGAACCCGAGCGAAACGTGTAGGACCGTCGCGTGCCAGGCGACCTCACGACCCGCGGTGGGGCGTGAGATGTAATACTGCCCCGCGCCGACGGTGGAGAACTGATTGGCCAAGAGGACAGCGATGGCCGCGTCGGAGACTTCGCCGAGCTCGTCGCGCGCGACCAGATAGGTCAGCACCAGGGTTCCGACCAAACCGAGGCCGCGCGATCCGACTCCCGTCGCAATCGTCCAGGCGGCGCCGCTCGTGGCCTTCGCGGCGACGGATCGACCGCGGGCAACGCTTGCTCCGCTCACTCCTGCGCCCGCTCATGTCCCAGGTCCGCCTCTCCCGCCCCACGCACCCGAGCGATCGCGCGATCCGCCAGCATGCGCGCCGCTTCGACCGCGCGAGCGCGAAGACCGGGGGCGACGGCGCGGAGAGTCACGAGCGGGCGGAGGGCGAGGGCGAGGTCGCACTTGTAGCGCGAAGCCCCGCCCAGGAAGTCGTATTCTCGACGTCCGGCCTCGATGCTCGCGCGGATGGCGAGCGCGTGCATCGCGATACCGGGGCGCACGGCCTTGGGGACGTCGACACGGCGGCCGCTTTGGTAGAAGTGCACTTTGCCGGCGTATGCGAAGTTGTAGATCGCGGCGACGGGTTCGCCGCGCACAAGGAGCCATTGGAGCTCGAGTGAAACGCCGTCTTGGCCGGCGAGCAGCCGGGGCATGACCTCGTCGTGAAACCGCGCGAAGCGCTCGCTCGCGAAGACGCCGCTTCGGCCCGACGACTTCCACCGCTGGGCGTGCAGCGCCCACAGGACGCGCTTGCCTTCCACAAGCTCGGCGGGCGTTCGCGCCTGGCGCAGCTCCCACTTCTGCGCGCCGGCCCACTTGTCGAGCTCGCGCAGGCTTCGCGTCACGACGTAACGCCGCGCTGAGCCGAGGGCACTGAGGTACTGATCCCAATTGCGCGGCAGAGGCACGTACGGACATTCACCGCTCGGATGGCTGAGCGCGGCGACGCCGTCCGACCGCAGCGCCGCGACGAGCCTCGGCACGAGAGTGTCCTCGCCGCTCATCGACGTCATACGAAGCTCGTCCCAATCTCCCAGCGCGCCGTCAAGCAACGCTCGGCTCAGAGCGCGCGCGACATTGTCCTCCTGGCCGCGCGCCACTAGCGCGCCCACGTACTCCGAGCAGATTTCGTCCGCCTCCTCTTCGCCTGTGGCGAGAAGCTCGAGGCGACGTACGGGAATGGCAGCCCGGTGCTTCGTTCTTCGCCACGCCAGAGGCACCAGACCGACGAGCTCTCCGTCTTCTTCGACAGTCACCACCCGCATCGCTCTCCCATCGCTCGTACCGAACTCCCGCCACCACGCGAGAAGCCAGACCGGCGTGAGCACGGGCTGCGCGTGCGCGGCGCGCTGCATCAGGCGACGCCACTCAGGCGCGAGGCGCTCGAGGCCGGACATGTCGTCGATGATGCGGGTCGGCATCCGTTCAATACCCCAACCAGGGGAGCGCCAGGGCGGCGCGAAAGAACCGATCACCCAGCGTTACGTCCATCGAGATTCGCCGTATGTCGAGCCGATCGAACGCGCGCACGAGATTGACTCCCGTGCCGTTCGAGAATCCCAATTCGTAGCCCGCCTCCTGCACCGCGCGCCGGATATGGGGCGTGCCGCGCAACGGCCTGCCAACAGGGTACGAAACCGCGCGTATCCGCTCGCCGAGCGCAGCCTGCAGGGCGTCGCGCGATCCGCGCAGCTCTTCGGCGAGCTCGCTACCGTCTAGAGTCTGAAGGACTCGGTGGGTTCGCGTGTGGGACTGCACGTCCATGCCCGCGCGGCGCAGCGCGACGACGTTCTCCCAGGTCATCACCGTCTCGTCTGCAAGCCGCCGCTCCTCGTCTCGCCCCAGCGGGGCGCCCGCGGCTCGCTCGAGCTCGTCGAGGAAGCGGTCGAGGTCGAGGCGCGGGGTATCCTTGACGAACCGCTGCAGCCTCCGGTTGGCGATCCGCCGTGCGCGCGCGTCGCTCAGCGGAAGGGCCAATGACTCCGGATAGTCGATCTCGATTCGGTCGCGAGCCGACCGTTTGGTCGCCAGGGCCACGCGGTCCCACCAGAACAGTCGGCGTCGCTCGACGTAGTCGGTCGCCACGAAGAACGTCGCGCGAACGCCGTGCTTCGCCAGAATGGGCAGCGCGATGTCGTGATTGTCTCGGTAGCCGTCGTCGAACGTCACCAAGAGCGGGTTGGCTGGCAGCCCCGCCCGCCCCTCGCCGAACGCGAGCAGATCGTCCATTGCGATGGGTTGAAACCACCGGCGAACGAACGACAGCTGCTTTTCGAGCAAGTCGGGAGTCGCGTCGACGACCCCGTCGTCGAGCTCGGATGCAGCGCCGAAGCTCGAGACCCGATGATAGGTGAGCACGGTGAGCCAGAGCGGCGCCTTTCGCCGCAGCGACATCACGAGCTCTGGAACGCTCAGTCGATCCAGAGCAGCCGCGAGCGCCGTTCGGTTCATGTCCTCATCGTTTCCGAGAGCCGGTATGGGATCCGCAGGCACCAAGAGCTCATGATCGTGCTGGCTCGCGAAGTCTTTCTTTGCAAGTGCTCTACCGACGTGGACGACGACCTCGACGGCGTCGACTCGCTTCGCTTCGTCGATGGCGCGGAACACCACCTGCGGCTACTCGACCCCGTCCATCACGGCGACGATCACCTGGCCGACTTTCGCTCGCGGCTCGCGCGCGGAGAGCGCTGGCTTCTGGGCCTCCTGGGCGATCGCCTGGCGACGTACACCTGGATGCACACGCGCTCGCGGTGCGAATACCCGTATCTTCCGGGCTGCGCGTTCCTCCTCCCCGAAGACTTCGGTTACGGATACGACGCATGGACCCCGCCTGATCTTCGTGGACTCGGACTCCGCCGACGCGCCTTCGCGGAGGAGCTCCGCCGCCTGCGCGCGCTCGGCAAGTCGTCGGAGGCCAGCTTCTTCGTCGCCCACCAGCTCGAGGGGGCCCGGCGCTCCCTCGCCGTGGCCGGCATCGGAATCGTCCCACTGTGGCGCGTTGCCCTAGGGTGTAGTTCGAGGCCGGTCTCCGAGCGACTCACCGATGAGTCCGACGGGATTCGCCCCGCGTGAGCGCTGCGACGCATCATGCCGCGCGGCGGATGACGCGCGCAGGAACGCCCATGGCAATCGCCCCGTCGGGCACGTCGCTCGCGACGACCGAGCCAGATGCGACGATCGCGCCCGCACCGATCGTCACTCCCTTGAGCACGTGCGCGTCGCGACCAATCCACGCGTAGTCGTGAATGGTGACCGGCGCGATATCGTCGCCGCTGAGTGACTCACCGCGCATGCGACGGCCGAGATCGGACGGGTGACCATCCGAGTCTTGAACAGCCACGCGCTGTGAGATGCCGACATGATCGCCGACGGTGACGCGGTCGTTCACCGAGAAGAGCGCATCGTAGCCCACGTGGCAACTGTTGCCGATGCGCAGCTCGGGCCGATCGCGGAACCGCCCCGATTGCACGGAAAAGCTGGAGAAGAAGCAATCGTCGCCGATCGTGATGCTGACGTGACCGCGCACGTAGGGCGCGCTGGTGAGGTGAACGTACCGGCCGATCGAATGGCATCGAGCCCGAAGCATCGGCTCCCACAGCAGCTTTGCCAGCGCGATTTCGCGCCCGTCGATCCACGTATCGTACGCGACGCCCAGCACACGGTACGTAGCGCGCGTCAAACGAACGTCGGGAATGTTGAGCCGGCGGACGCTCAGATAGGCGTCGTGGGCCATTCGCGCAGCCGGTGTCTCGCGCCGTTTCACCGCGAGAAGCCACCGGTCGAAGCCGCTCACTGGAACAGGCGATTGCCGAGCCATTGCGGCCAGTTCCTAGGGTCGAATCCATGCCGAGCGAAGCAAGCGAGCATCCAGCGCTCCATCCCCCAGCCAACGCAGCCGGTCGTCGCCGGTGCGCCGTCGTGGGATATCGCGAAGGTCGATCCGAAGACGCGATCATGCAGGTTGAGGCTCGCGCAGGCGACCGTCTTCGGGCCCGCCGCGACCGGCATGCGTAGCTCGATTTTGCGCTCGCCACTTCGCTGCCAATGCGCGCCTCGCGGCCGCACCGCCGCGAAAAATGGGTCGTTGGCGGTCTCGAAGGTGCCGTCGAGATCCCAGCGCTCGAGCTGTTCGAGCACGGCGTCGAGCGCTCGCCGCCGAGCGGAGGCGACTGCGTCGGGATCCCCGAGAAAGACGATCTCGCGCATACCGAATTCCCACAGCCGCTCGACACCGGCGAGATTTCGCGATTCGTAGCGAAAGCATCGCCCGGCGCAGGTCACCACGGTCAAACCGGACGGCAGGTAGGTCGCCTCGCGCGCCGCGTAGACCGAGTAGCACAGGGCCGGGAGAAGGCACGCGTCGAACGGCGCGAGAGTGCCCGGCGCGGGCTGCACGAGCTCGCTCGCGTGCGCGTTCGCTCGCCGGAACGCGTCGATCGCGTCGTAGTCCTCGGCGAAGTGCGCCACGAGCGAAGCGGCATGCGGGAACGAGGCGAACCACCCGCAGCGAGCCAGCAGCGACGTGGACGCCAGTGACGGGTGCGCCTCGTCGACGGCGCCGAACACGTCCCGCGCGACGCGCGCGCAGTCCTCGTCAAGCGCACGCACGACCGACAGCGCTGGTCCGCGAAGCGCGGCACGTCCTCGGGCCGTCTCCACGACCCAGCCTCGGTGGACCAGCTCCGTAAAGACATCCGACTGAATCGCACGCTCAGGGCCGGCGCGCCTCGCCACCACGGCGCTGGGCAGGGGGCGATGGCGCTCGGTCATGTCCGCCACGAAGCGCGCGACTTTGGCGTGCTCTGCCTCGAGGTCGGAGTCGCCATCGATCGAGAATCGGACGCAGCTCCCGCCGGCGTCGACGCGGATGTCGCGTACGTGAGACGAAACCCATGCCCCGAGCTTTTCCATCTCCGCGGCGAGCTCCGGATCGATCCGCCACGCCGTCACAAGGGTGCAGACCCGGGCGGTCACCGAAGACCCTCGACGAGCGACACGAGCGCTCCGAGCGAGCGTGCCTCACCGAACGCCTTGTCGGCGATCGAAACGCCGAACTCCTCTTCGAGCGATAGAAGAAGGTCGAGGGCGGCCATCGACTTGACGCCGAGGTCCCGAAACAGATCCGCGCTTTTGCCATAGGGTCCGTCGAGGTGCGCAACGCGATGCAGAATGCCCCGAATCCTCGCCTCAGTGTTCGCTGGTTCTGTCATGGGTCACTCCATCAGCTCGCTCACGGTCACCAGCTCCCACCCGTCCTTCCGCAGCGTGTGGACCACGAGCGGGAGCGCCTGCAATGTCCATGGCTGGAGCTCGTGCATGAGCACGATGTCGCCGGGGGCGACGGCGCCCGGTACGACGCGACGTTCGATGATTCGCGGATCGCGTCCCCGACAGTCGTCGGAGTCGACCGACCAAAGCACCGTGGTGAACCCGGCCGCGGCGAGCCCGAGCAGCGCGCCGATGGACATGGCTCCCTTGGGAGGGCGCACGAGACGGGGGAGGCCCTCCGATGCCCCCAACACGGCCTCCGTGCGCGCGAGTTCGTCGCGCAGGCGCTGCCCCGTCATTGTCGAAAAGGGGTGGTGAGACCAGCCGTGGCCGCCGACCTCGTGTCCGTCGCGTCGGTATTGGCGAACCAGGCCGGGCTCGCGGGCGGCGTTCTCGCCGATAAGGAAGAATGTGGCACGCACGCCCAGCCGCGCGAGAGCGCCCAGGTAGTCCGGGGTCATCGAGTCGGGCCCGTCGTCGAACGTGAGCGCCACCCGCTTGCGAGATCGATCGCGCCTTCCTCGCGCGCACAAGAGGGAGCGCGGCAGCGTCCGACCGACGACTTCACGCGCCAGTTGCGACCGCGCGCGCGTGAACGACGAGGGCCGGGGCGCGAGTGGTGCGTTCCACGGCTCGCGCGCGAACCCTTCCGGCGTCGGTGGCGGCGACATGCATCCGTGGCCCAAGCAATCGGGAGGCCAGAAGAGTGGCCCTGACGTCGCCTGCGGGGCTCTTCGGGGGGAGCGTTCGCGCTCGCCCCGGACCGGGTCGTGGAATCGCGATTTCGCTGGCGCACCGGCGCCGTGGCAGCCTCGACGGTACCTACACCGACAGTATCTCTTTGGCGCGGGCAAGGTCCTTTGGTTCCACTTGTACGCGCACGCCCCCGCTTATGTTCGTCAGGTAAGGCATCACTCCCGCGGTCTGACCGCCGATGACGAAGGCCCGGATCCCCTCGAGGGAGAGTCGTTCTTTCGCGAGCTCCGCCTCGGCGACATCGCCGAATGACGCGACTGTGACCAATTCGTCCATGCGATGCCCAACACTACACCTCTTTCACGGACCGCGGTGGCCCTCTTGCAGCAGGAGAACGCCCCCGGCCGGCGGCAGCGCGCTCGTACCGAAGGCGCATTTGGCGAGCGCGGCGGTCACTCGACTTCGAAGGCGGCCCCCAGGCTGGCGCGCGAATCGCAGCCAACGAAAACATCGAACGCGCCCGGCTCGACGGTGGGATGCATGTCTCGTCCCCAAAAGGCGACGTCGTGCGTCGCGATCGCAAAGTCGATCGTCTTCGATTCGCCAGGGGCGAGCGATACGCGCGCGAACCTCTTGAGCTCGCGGACCGGTCGCGTGACCGTGGCCACCCTGTCTCGCACGTAGAGCTGCACGACCTCCACGCCCGCGGTAGCTCCCGCGTTCCTGACTTGAACGGCGACCGCTACGGAGTCCCCACGTTTCACGCGCGAAGGCGTCACGACGAGCCTCTCGTATTCGAAGCTCGTATAAGAAAGCCCGAAGCCGAAGGGAAATTCCGGGGTGACGTCGACGTCGATATAGCTCGACTCGAAGCCCTCCGGGTCGAGGGGCGTTCCGATCGGGATGCCGCGCGATCGAGAGGTCGCCGGGCGCCCCGTGTTCTTCGCGTTGTAGTAGATCGGGACTTGACCGACCGTTCGCGGGAAAGAGACCGGGAGCTTTCCAGAGGGTGCCGCGTCTCCCGTCAGCAGGTCCACGATCGCGGCCCCGCCCATCGTGCCCGGGTGCCAGGCGTATAGAACCGACTGCGCCAGCGCGCACGTCCGTCCGATCGTGAGCGGACGGCCCGCCGATACGGTCACCACGACGGGACGGCCCGTTTGCGCCAGGCACTCGACCAGCTCGTGCTGAACCCCGGGCAGGTCCAAGAACGCGCGGCTTCGGCACTCTCCGCTGAGGTTGGCGGGCTCTCCCACGAATGCAAGCACGACGTCGGCTTTGCGCGCGGCTTCGACCGCTGCGCCAAAGCCGCTCCGATCGTGCGAACGGCAGTCGGACACCCCCCGTGCGTAATGGATCGCGACCTCGCGGCCAAAGCGCTCCCGAAGCGCTGCGAGCACCGTCGACGACGCGGTGGCGTCGCCATCGAACGACCAGCATCCGAGTTGGTCGCGGGGGTCGTCCGCTTGCGGACCGACGACCGCGATCGACTTGACGTGGGCACCAAGGGGAAGAATCTGTCCCTCGTTTTTGAGCAAAACGATGCTCTCGCGAGCCAGTTCCCGAGCGAGAGCGCGATGCTCCTTCGACAAAGTGACGCTGGCTTTAGGACGCTCCGCGTACGGACGATCGAACAGGCCGAGTCGATGCTTGACGATCAGCACGCGGCGGACGGCGTCGTCGAGAGTCGCCGGAGCGACCCGTCCTTCATCCACGAGCTTGGGAAGGTTGGTGTATGCGCCGCTGCCCATCTCCATGTCGACCCCGGCCCGCGATGCCACCACGGCCGCTTGCGGTTCGTCCTCGACGAACCCATGCCGAACCATCTCGACGATGGACGCCCAGTCGCTCACGACGAAGCCGGTGAACCCCCATTCGCCTCGGAGAACTCGCTCCAGAAGAAAATCGTTGCCGGAGGCGGGGACGCCATTGAGATCGTTGAAGCCGGTCATCAACGTGAGTACCCCAGCCTCGACGCACGCTTTGAACGGCGCGAGGTACACCTCGCGCAGGAGCTGCTCCGGGATCGACGTCGTATTGTATTCCCTGCCCGCTTCGGCGGCCCCGTAGCCGGCAAAGTGCTTTGCGCACGCGGCGACGCGCCCCGGCGTCCCCGCCTCGGTCCCTTGGAAACCTCGGACCATCGCCGCTCCCATCACGGAAGCCAGATAGGGGTCTTCGCCGCAGCTCTCGGCGACCCGCCCCCACCGGGGATCACGAGCGATGTCCACCATCGGCGCGAACACCCAGTCGATTCCCGCTTCGCGCGCCTCCCCGGCGGCTGCGGCGGCCGCCCGCTCCACGAGGGCGGGATCGAATGTTGCGCTCTGTCCGAGCGGAATGGGGAACACGGTCTTGTAGCCGTGAATCACGTCCCGACCAAAAATCAGAGGAATCTTCAGACGGCTCTCTTCGACCGCCACTCGCTGGAGGAGGTTGCGTTGCTCGAGGCTCTGCGCATTCAAGAACGACCCGACCCTGCCATCGCGGACGGCGTCGACCGTCTGCGAGGGGGTCTCCGCCTGAAAGATCGGCAGTTGGCTCATCTGCCCGGCCTTCTCGACGAGCGTCATCCGAGCCAGCAGCTCTTCGACGAGCGGAATGGCGGCGCGTGCGCTTCGAACGTCCGATCGGTTCATTGTCCGTCCTTTGGTCGATCGCTTGACTCAGATTACCGAAATCGTCCGGCGGAGCACGATGCTCGCCGACGACCCCCCCACCATGATTTCGACCGCCCCAGGCTCCACAGCAAAGCGCCGTCGTCGGGTGTCCCAGTAGGCGAGGTCGGCCGCGCGGAGACTCATTTGCACGGCCTTCGTTTCACCCGGCTCGATGAGAGTCCGCCGGAAGCCTCGGAGAGCGAGGCGCGGTCTCTCGACACGCGACTGCAGGTGCCTCACGTACATTTGAACGACTTCCTCGCCGGCCCGGGCGCCGGTATTGGTCACGCTGACCGTCACGACGGCCGTCTCGTCCGCCGCGATCGACTCGGCGCTCAGGGCGAGACCTCGATACTCGAACTTCGTGTAGCTCAGGCCGTACCCGAACGGGTAAAGAGGCTTTCCCTCGAAGTACATGTACGTGCGCCCGCGACGGACGTCGTAGTCCATCATCGGCGGAAGCTGGTCGATCGCTCGCGGCCACGTCTGCACCAGCCGGCCGGCCGGGTTGTAGTCGCCGAAGAGCACGTCGGCCAGCGCGGTCCCTAGCTCTTGGCTGTTGTGAGTCGAGTGAACGATGGCGGGTACGTTTTCGTCGCTCCACACGATGGAATACGGAAAGCTCGCGATCAGGGCGACGACCGTCCGTCGATTCGCCTCCCAGACCCGCTTGACGAGCGCCTCGTCTTCCAGCTCGAGCGATTGCCGGTCGACGGCTTCGCGGCCGTAGCTTCGCCGTGTGACTTCGGCCCAGCCGGCGTCACCGGTCGGGTGGTTGCCGACGCACACGACGCACACGTCCGATTCGCGGGCGATGCGGATGGCGTCGCTCACATCGTTGTTCGTGACGGCCCGGACCACCAGCCGGCCAGCGACTTTCGCGCGGATGCCTTCGAGCGGAGAGACCGCGTACGGCGGGGTGCCGCTGTACCAGTCGACGAGGACGCGATCGGCCAGCGGGCCGATGACCGCGATGGACTGGATTGACTCCTTGTCGAGAGGCAGGAGCCCACCGTCGTTCTTCAGGAGCACGATCGACTTGCGCGTCGCGCGGCGGACTGCGGATCGATGCTCCTCGGATTGCCATGGTTCGTCGTCCGAGTCTCCGATCGTCGAGTACGGCACCATCGCGGGGGGGTCGAGCAGTCCCAGGCGAACTATCACCCGGAAGTTTCGGCGGACGGCGTCGTCGATGTCTTCTTCGCTCAAAAGACCGCGCTCGAGCGCGCCGAGGACGCTTTTCCGATAGTCGTCCAGGAATTGCGTGATTCCGGCTCGAATGGCGGCAGCCGCGCCTTCGACGAGGTCCGGATACGCCCGGTGGGCCTCTACGAGCAAGCGCAAGGCCCCGCCGTCCGTGCAGATGATGCCGTCTTGCTTCCACTCGGCCACCGTCACGTCGACCAGCATCGGGTGCGTCGTGCACGGAACGCCGTTGTGCGCATTGTAAGCGGCCATGTACGCTCGGGCGCCGCCCTCTTCGATGGCCGCGCGAAACGGCGCCGCGTAGTACTCGCGGAAGGCGCGCTGGTCGAAGTCGGACGACGAGCGCTCGCGCGCGTTCTCGTTGCTGTTCGCGAGGAAGTGCTTGAGAAGGGCGGCCGCGCGCCAGTACCGCGGATGGTCTCCCTGCAGACCGCGCACGAACGCGACCGCCATGACGCCGTTGAAATACGGGTCCTCGCCGTAACACTCTTCCGTGCGGCCCCAGCGGGGGTCTCTCCCCAAGTCGGCATTCGGCGCGCGTACGACCAGGCCTCCCGTTCGGTACCGCCGGTTCTGGAACGCGTAGCGCGCCTCCAGGGCCTCGATCGTCGCGACTTCGCGCAGTACGTCCGGGTCCCAGGTCTCCGCCAGGCCAATCGCTTGCGGAAACGTGGTCGTGGGAACCGGATGATCCCGCCCCCAGAGGCCAGGGCCTCCCAGCGCCAGGCCGTGGAGCCCTTCGACGTGCCCGCTGCCCCGGATCCCCAGGCGCGGCACGCTCGGGTCGGTGCCGAGGCAATCGAGCTTTTCGTCCAATGTCAGGAGCGAAATGATGTCGCCGATTCGCTCCTCGGTCCCGAGGTCAGGATTTCGGAAGGGATGGTCTCGATCCATCTCGGCACCGAGAAGTCGACGTGTCTACTTCTCGGCCGCGATGTCATCCACGTAGATCGTGAACTCGCGCGGCGTGGCGCTCCATGCGCTCAACCGAAATTCCCAGGCCGTTCCGGGGTCGAAAACGGAACCCGCACCGGAAAGGAGGTCAGCGATGGGAATGGCGACCTTGTGCCACTGCCCGTCAGCAAAGTCCGCCGTGTACTTCTGGACCGCGGCGTCGGCGGAGCTCTTCTTTCCTTTGCTGCACCCGAGCAGCGCGGTCACGGCGGCGGGATCCACCGCCGTTTCGGGAGACTTGCTTTCGACTCGGATCTGGAATGTCAAATTCGCGTACCGGCTGATGTCCGTCCCGGCCGTCTCGGGGTACCAGCCGAACCAGTTCCAGCCCATCCCCAACCACCCGGGCCCCTCCCCGTGGAACTTGAGCCCGGCGCTGCCCTTCATGCCGGCGCCCGAGGCCTTGACGACGGTCGACTTGCAGCCGGGCTTCTTGTCGCAATCGGCCCAGCCCTGCCCCGACCCTACTTTGTCGCCGTCCCAGATCGAGAGGCGGTCCGGAACGGGTCCGGACGATGCCGTCCGCGTGGTGGAGGAGTCCGAGCCCGCCGAGGGCGACGCTGCACCCCCGGCTGCTGGACACGGGGGACAAAGGCAACCGGTGGGCGCGAGGGCGAGCACGCAGGCGAGCGGCGCGAGTCGGATCGACATGGGGGAGTCCTCGGTATGGCAAGCCGCCGCGGCAAGCCCTATTGCGTGACGAACTGCACGTTCTGAATGGTGACGTTGACCGGGTAGGGCGTGCCGTTGGTGCAGGGCCACGGCAGGTCCCATTCAATCCCGGACAGCGTCGACGGATCGCTGAGGGTCGGGTCGGGCACGCCTCCGGTGAGGTCCGTCCAGTGAATCGTCATCGTCGTGGGGGTGGCCGGCACCGCGAACGAGATCGACGGCGGGTTGCATGCGCTTCCCATCGTGCACGTCCCGGGAGGAACAGTTGGAACCCCGACCGGGCGGTCGGCGGCTTCGAACGCCTTGAACGTGATCTGGCTGGTCGACGCATCTGGACTGGCTGAGCCGACGGTTCCCGAAATAGTGAAGCTCACGCCCTTGTATGCCGAAGCGTCGACGCACAGAACGGGAGCGCTTTGGATGTAAAACCCGACCCCGGAGAACCCAGCAACCATGCCCGAGAGCACCCAGCTCTTGCTCGCGGGGGTCACCGTGGCAAGAAACGAGTTCTGGCTCAGCGGCTGGGTGCAGTAGTTCCCCGCGTCCGGGTTTGCTGCCTGGTCCGTACCCGGCAGTCCCGCCCCGGCGACCGTCGGAGAAGCCGGGTAGAAGTACGTTCCGCCGAAATACCCAGGATAAGTGCCGAAGGTCGTCGGAGCCGTCCCCGCATCATTGGCCGTGACGCTCGAGAAGTCGGAGATGAGGAATGCGCCGGCGTCCGGCGCGGGCACTTTCGCGCTGCACGTGATGGGACCGGCGTCCACGAGCGCAACCCCGCTGCTACTTCCGCCGCTGCTGCTGCTTCCACCGCTGCTGCTCCCCCCGCTGCTTCCGCTGCTGCTGCTGCTGCTTCCGCCGCTGCTGCTGCTTCCCGACCCCCCAGCGTCCGGAGTCCCGTTGACCGCGGTCGTGGAGCACCCGTAGTCGGCAATTGTCGCCCCCAGAGCCAGCGACACGATCGAATAAGAAACGGTTCGAGCTCGAAGAATTGTTTTCATGTTTGAATCACTCCCATTCTGTCCGGAACACGTGGTCCCCACCGCGCATCGCTGCTTTTGAGTACCGACCCGGAGTCGACGAGGACTCATGGGCCCGCCTCGCTCCCCGCCTCGATCCCGGCGTCGGCTTGTTTGTGCCGATACAACCCGAGCTTGGCCATCCACAGCGCCAGTCGCGCCTCTTTCGGGCCTATGATCAAGAACTGGAAGAGAGTCGACGGATCGAAGCCGGTCGGAATTCGGTTCGGCATCGCGGCCTGGTGAAAGGAGCTCCACGGAATCGTGTAGAGGTGCCACTGCTCGGTCGTGATCATCGGGTATACGAAATTGTTGCCGCACGCGTCCGGCGGAGGCTGCGCGCTCACCGTGGCGCCCCCGGCGGGTCCCATGCCGCTCACGTTCGTGTAGGCCGCCGAACCGTTGCCGAGAACTCCCGCGTCGTACGTGATGCACACGCCGGAGTCGGTATAGCCAGTGGCCGTGGACGCATCCGGGACGTAGCCGCCGTGGGAGTTCTTGTCGTTGATGGACAGCGTGAACCCGTTGGTCGTGGGCGCGCCGGTCGGGTCGTAACTCCGCGCCCAGAAGGCCACCCCCTCGTAGGCCGAAGCGTCGATGGGACAAATCGTACTGCCGCCATCACCGGGGTTCGTGCACGTCTGGCCGCCCATGTAGCCGCCGACGACGCCGATGTTGTAGGTGCCCCATCCGGTTCCGTAGTCTTGGTAGCCGTGCGCCTGGAGAAAGAGCGCGCGGTGGACTCCGCATAGACCGCCGTTTTCGATCGCGGCGGTGAACGAGTAGTTGATGCCGCCGTCGGGCTCGACCGTGGTTGCTCCGCCGGCCATTCCCGTCGTCTCGATCGCGCCCGGCGTCGTGTCACCGTACGAGTACCAGCCGTAGTTGCCGTTGTCGTAGTCATCGAGCATGACGAGGTCGTACGGAGCCTCTTCGCTGCAGTCGATCCCCGGCGCCGGACGAAGCGGTCGCGAGCTGCACCCGCCCGCCGACAGCGACGAAGCCACCGCGACCGAGAGCAGCCCCGCCACGACGAGCGACGCCGCGAGCGTCCTGCGTTCGCTGCGCCGCCCGTGGGTGCCTGTCGATGACGAGGGTGCCATGAGTCGCCTCACCACCAGATGCTTCCGATCAACGAGAATACGTGGAGGTCCGGATTGTAGCTCGGGTCTACGATCGGCGGGTACCCCGTTCGTGCGTACACGTTCACGCCGTCGGAGAAGTACGTGTACTGGAGCGCAATCTCGTTTCGCGCCTTCCAGCCCGTGTGAAAGAGAAGGCGGGACGACAGCATCGAGAACGCCTGCTTGTCGTCGCTGCTATTCAGGCGCACGTGGTCGAACCGCTCGGAGACGCCCAGCCAGGACAAGAAATCGTACGTCGCCTCGGCGCCGATCTTCAGCTTGAAGACGCCGTCGAACATCGGATCGCTGCTGCTGACCGACGTTCCGATGCCGAACAGGCTGATCAAAACGTCGGGGCTCTCGCCGACGTATGCCGGGCCGAACAGAAGGCGAGACAGGCTGAGGTCGTACTGGAAGCCGAACGTCGTCAGCCCGCCGTTTCCGTTGCTGTGAGGCCCGAGGTACCCCTCGATCAGATCGGGTCCCCCGCCACGCGCGTTCAGGACCTCCAGCGCGCCTGCCACGGTGGCCGCATTGATCAACTGGGTGTGCGCAACACCGAGAAACAAATGACCGAACTGGCCGCTGACGTGGGCGTCTGCCCCGACCACGGTGATTCGACCATCGGGAATGAGAGCATTGGCCCTCTGGTCGTCTTGGGACCACGCCGTCAGATAGTGCAGGCCGAGCTGAAGGACTTTGCCGTACGCGAGTCCGCCGTGCACGTGGTTGACGAACGTCGACCCCAGGGACGGGTTGACGAATCCGTTCCACCCCGCAGGCACGATGTTGATGGGCGGGCTTGCGAGTTGACCTCCGAATCCTTGCTCGAGCACGAATCGGAATTTGCCGGCCGGATAGGCCGCGGTGAGCATCTCGCCCACCATGTTCGTCCGCGCGATGAGCGGCGTTCCGTATCGCCCGGCGTCGTAAGCGCCCATCGCGCCGTAGCGGCCGGTGAGCGCGCCCACGTTCGCTTCGAACGGAATGCCGATGGCCTTGGATAGGTTGACGGTCAGGAACGCGTCGTACACCCCGAGCTGGTTGACGGTGTCGTACCAGCTCTGGACGCTCGAGAACGTGCCGGTACCCAAGATCGTCGTCGCCGAGATGATCGAGTTTCCGTAGGTCAAGTTGAGCTGTCCCCAGGGATTCGGTATGACCCCCGTGTACTCGAACCCACGGGGATACTGAGGGATAACCGGCGGCGTATGAAGCACGGTGCCGCTTTGTCCGACCACCGGGTTGAGGCGCTCGTGGACACCCATCTCCATCGGCAAGAGCAGATAGCCGTGAAAGTCGAGCACGAGCTCTTTGGATTCGGCCGGGTGGATGCCGAAGGGCAGTGACGGGGCTGCGCTCGGCACCAGCGGCTCGCCCGGCAAAAGACCGAGTCGAGGCAAAGACTGGTCGGGGGCTTCGTCCTCGGCAAGAGCCGAGGCGGAGGTCGCGATCGACGCCAGGACCATGGCGACTTGGAGGCCGCGTTTCATCGGACCCACCTTCCTGGATTCGACCGGGATCGGGCGAGAGGGCCCCGACCGCGCTCGGGCGGCCGCTTGGAGGAGATCGGGAGCATCGTGCTTCGCTTTCACGGCTAGAAGGTGAAGTAGCCGCCCAGCACCACGTAGTCGCGGTCGAGAGGCATGGCGGAGTTGTTGTCGACGGCTTGACTGTAAAAGCGGCGGCTGTAGATGAGCTGGATGCTGTCGGTGCTGAGCCAATCCGAGTGGAACCGGATACCGGGGTTCAGACTGAAGATCTCGTAGCGACCGAGATTCGAGTCGCGGCTCTCGCCGTAGGTTTGGAACGTGGCGCTGAACCACGACAGCATTTTGTACTCGAGCTCCGCGCCGACGTAATACCCAGTTGCGTGCTTGTAGGTCGGATCGTCGCTCGCCAGGGTCCATACGTTCGTCGCCGCGACGCGCACGCTGAGGTCGGGCGCACGACCGTCGAAGCCGCGCGGATACCAGAGAATCCTGGCGACGCTCGTGTCGTATTCCCAACTTACGGCAAAGACCTTTCCGTTGCCGTTGCTGAGCGGCCCGATGAACTTGTTGATCATGTCCTTGGCGCCCTGCGTGTAGTCGATCCCCCACCAGATCCCATCGCCCACCGAAGCGGCATGATCGAAGTTCCAGAAACCAGCGGTCACCCCGAGCTGGCCGTGTCCGTACGGCTCCTCGGTCATTCTCGCCTCGGCGAGAACGGCATCGAATCGGCCATCCCTGGGTGGGGTGGTCAGAAACGTCTGGAGGTACTTGCGGTCGTCGGTGCCGTAGGCGCTCGCGTAGTGCAACCGGAGCGTGTAGAGATTCTTGTATACGAAGCCAGCGTGCGCGTGGTGCACGATGTCCGATACGCCGGTTTCCGACCAGGTGTTGTAGTCGCCGCGCACGAAGTTCTCGGCAACGCCCGGGTTCGCCAGGATGCCGTGGTTGAACTGCAGCCGCCAGTCGGGCGTGAGATCGTAGTCGGCGCTTAGGGTCTCCCCGTAGCCGCGAAGCCCGAGGAACGGCCCGAAGATTCCCCACCCCCACTGGCCGGGGCCCGCATAGACATCGACGAACGCGCCGACCTTCCACGATAGGCGCCAGGAGCCGATCGGCTCGGGCGTGATGGTGATGTAGCCCTGGCCGAAGGAGGGGCCGGTGCTGGGATTGTAGTAGCCTTGATACTGGGAGGGCGAGATGTTCGCGTAAAATGCCGCGAACGCGGTAACTACGGAGTTGCCATACTGCAAGAAGAGGCCGCCCCCAGCGCCCGCCCAAAATGGCAGGCGTCCCTGCACGACAGGCGGGATATGAAGGGGCGTTCCCTCGTAGCCTGCGGGTGGATTTGCCGGGGGCCGCCCGATGCCGAAGCCCTCCGCCCCGGAAATTCGTCCGGAGATCCGAAACGACCAGTCCCCGTCGCTCACCGGGGCGCCGAACGACGGGGCCCTGCCCCCAGGAGCCGGAGGTACCGGGGGCGCCTCGGGAGCCATTCCGAGCCCCGCGGGTCTCGGAGCGCCTGGAACCGTATCGGGCGTGCCGGGGGCCGGCTCGTCGGCCCTGGCGCCGCGAGAGCCCACTGCGAGCGCCAGGAGCAACGAACCTGCCGCGACGCGTCTTCGCGCTAGCAAATGCAATGGAGTGCTCGCGCTGGCTTCGAGTCGAACTGCCCCTGCCGACGAGGAGCGTGCGCGTCTTGCCCGTACCGCTGGCCCATAAGCTCCTCCAAACCGGCGGGACCTCGCGATCGCCGTGCCCACGCAAACACCCGCGCCGGAATGCGCCGGCTACTTAAGTCACCTTGCCAACGCTGCGCAAGTCAAAATGCGGACGCAGTGCGTTACCCTCCGACAACCAAGGCCCGCCCCATTCGGCGGCGGGCCCCCTCCCCCGGTCCGTCCAACGAGCGGACGCCCCTGCCCTGGCGCGGGTGCAGCATCTCTGCGAAAGTCGGCCCGATGGCAGAACCCATGAGGCCGACGGGGCAGTCTCTGCGAGCGCTGGGCCGGTCCGCCGCGCGCTCATTCGAGGACCGCTTCGCCATGCCGCCCATGTGGCTCGTCGCCGCGCCTGGCCGGGTCAATCTCATCGGAGAGCACACCGACTACAATGGCGGTTTCGTGCTGCCGATGGCGATCGATCGGCACACCGTCATTGCCGCTGCCACGGACAGCTCGAGTCCGCGCGCTCGCCTGAAGCTGCAAAGCGCGATGACGAATTCTCCGGTCGAAATCCCGCTGGACGAGCCGCAGCGCCGCGGGGAGCCGTCTTGGTCGAACTACGTGCGCGGAGTCGTTGCCGGGGTCGAGCGGCGGGGCGGTCGGGTCCCTTCTCTGTGCGCCCTGATCGCGTCCGACGTACCCCTCGGGGCCGGATTGTCGAGCAGCGCCGCGCTCGAAGTGGCGATGGCAACCTTGCTCGAGGCGGTGACCGGGATGCATCTCGACCCGATCGACAAAGCTCGACTCTGCCAGACCGCCGAGCACGAATTTGCCGGCGTACCGTGCGGGCTCATGGATCAGTTGGTTTGTGTCCTGGGCGAAGACCGAGGGCCGCTTCTCATCGATTGCCGCGCAGAAGTCGCTCGAACGGTGCCTCTGGCCGATCCGACAGTGAGCATCCTCATCGCCAATACGAACGTGCGGCACTCCCTCGGCGACGGCGCCTACGCCCGCCGGCGCGCCGAGTGCGAGAGCGCGGCGCGCCAGCTCGGCGTCGCGAGCCTCCGCGACGCCACGGTGGAAGCCGTGGACGGCGCTCGGGGCGCGCTCGGTCCCGTGCTTCACAAGCGAGCGCGCCACGTGGTGACGGAGAACGCTCGAACCCTGGAGGCCGCGCGGAGGTTCGAGGCAGGCGCCGTTCGGGACGCCGGCTCGCTCTTTTACGACAGCCACAGATCGCTGCGCGACGACTTCGAGGTGAGCTGCGCGGAGCTCGACGTACTGGTCGACGTGGCGCGCGAGCTCGGCGAAGGGGCCGGCGTCTACGGCGCTCGAATGACGGGCGGGGGCTTCGGAGGCTGCACGGTGACGCTCGTGAAGACCGAGCAGGTCGAAGCCGTCACGCGAGAGTTGCGGCGGCAGTACGAGCTTCGCTGCGGACGGGCGCTCGACGCGTTCGTCTCACGGCCCGTGCGGGGCGCGCGTGAGCTCGATGCGAAGGAGCGCGCGTGAGCGACATTCCCATCGACGCCTTCGATCCCGAACGGCATCCTCATCGGCGACTCAACCCGCTGACCGGGGACTGGGTCCTCGTCTCGCCGCACCGAACCGAACGTCCCTGGTTGGGGCAGGTCGAGTCGCCGGCGCCGGGGCCTCGTCCGTCGTACGACGCGACATGTTACTTGTGTCCCGGAAACCGGCGCGCGCAAGGCGCGGTCAATCCGGCGTACGAGGGAACCTACGCCTTCGACAACGACTTCAGCGCGCTCCTGCCCGACGCGCCGGCCAGGTTCGAGTCGCCGGACCCGCTCTTCCAGTCGGAAGCCGTGCGCGGCGTCTGTCGAGTGATGTGCTTCTCGCCAAGGCACGATCGCACGCTCGCCGACATGGACCAAGCGGCCATCGTCACTGTCGTCGACATGTGGGCCGCGGAGTCCGCTTCGCTCGGCGCCCGGTACCGGTGGGTCCAAGTGTTCGAGAACAAGGGGGCGGCCATGGGCTGCTCGAACCCGCATCCCCACGGTCAGATCTGGGCCTCGAATTTCTTGCCGAACGAGGCGGTGAAGGAGGAAAGGACACAGCGCGAGTACTTCGTCCGAAATCAGGCGAGCCTCCTCGTCGATTATGCCCGCCGCGAGGGGGACCTTGGCGCCCGGACGCTGGCCTCCAATGCCGACTGGCTCGCCGTGATTCCGTACTGGGCGGTCTGGCCTTACGAAGTCATGGTTCTGCCACGGCGACGCGTGGGTCGTCTTTCCGAGCTCGAGCCCGGCGAGCGAGCGACTCTGGCGGCGCTACTCCGCGCCGTCCTCGGCGGTTACGATCGCCTTTTCGGGGTGTCGGTTCCCTACTCCATGGGGTGGCACGGCGCACCCTACGCCGGCGCGTCCGCTGGCCTCGCGCGATCCTCGCTGCCAGCCGACAGAAGCGAGCACTGGCAGCTTCATGCGCACTTGTATCCGCCGCTCCTGCGCTCGGCCACTGTCCGGAAATACATGGTCGGCTACGAGATGCTCGCCGAGCCCCAGCGCGACTTAACGCCCGAGCGAGCCGCCGATCGGCTGAGGGGCGCTATCCTTCGTTAGTTCTCGCTTCGTGGAAAGGAACGATGTCTCGATTCTCTCTTTCTTCTGGGTGTTTGGCCGGTGCGACCCTCGTCTCCCTGATTGCGGCTTGCGTCGACTCGTCTTCTTTGCCGCACGGAACCGGGCCCATGGGACCCGGCGTCGCCTCCGGATCGTCGGGCTCGTCCGGGTCTACGGGCTCGTCCGGGCCTTCGGGACCGCCGGCGCCGCCGCCGCCATCGATTGACGCCTCGGCCGGTCCCGATCCCTGCGTGGACCCGCCGGCGAGCGGGAGTCTGACCGGCAACGGCTACGGCTGGCAAAACGCGCCCATCCTCGGCGGCGGCTTCGTCAGCGGCATCGAGTTCAGCCCGGCGCAGAGCGACGTCATCTACGCACGCACCGACGTGGGCGGGGCGTACCGGTGGGACGCGACCGCGCAGCGCTGGACAGCGATCACGGACTGGGTGGGTCGCGACAACTCGAACCTCACAGGGATCGAAAGCATCGCGCCCGACCCAGCGGATCCGAACGTCGTCTACCTGGCCGCCGGAGAGTACGTCACCGCGGGAACCGGCTCGATTCTGCGCTCGGCCGACATGGGGTCGACATGGACACGGAGCGATCTTGCCGCCCCGATGGGAGGCAACGTCGACGGGCGAAACATGGGCGAACGACTCGCCGTCGACCCGAACCTCCCGAGCACGTTGTACTTCGGATCCCGCACCACGGGGCTCTGGACGAGCCCGGACTCCGCCACCACATGGAGCTCGGTCACCAGCTTTCCAGTCATGGGGACGGCGCCGTACGGACTTACTTTCGTGTTCTTCGACAAGCGCAGCGGCTCGCCGGGACAGGCGTCGACGACGATTTACGTCGGCGTGACGACGAGCTCGCCGAACCCCGCTGGAGGCGTCGTGACGTCGAGCGCGCCGAGCCTCTACCGGTCGATCGACCGCGGTTCGACCTGGCAGCCCGTTCCGGGTCAGCCCACGAACGTGTTTCCGCATCATGCCGCGATGGATTACGCCGCGGGCGCTCTTTATTTCACATTCAACAATTCGTGGGGGCCCAACAACGTCACGGCAGGCGCCGTGTGGAAGCTCGAACCGTCGAGCGACACGTGGACGAACGTCAGCCCACCGGGTGGCAAGGGGGGATTCGGAGGCGTCTCGGTCGACGCGAGCCATTCGGGCACCGTCGTCGTCTCCACGCTGGACCGGTGGCCGGACGAGATCTACCGGACCACCAACGGCGGCGGAACGAACGGCGGGACGAACTGGACCGCCATCGGGTCCCCGGCCAGCCGCGATGTGGGAGGCGCGGAGTGGCTTTACTGGGGAGGCACGACGCTTAGCTCGACCGCATGGAACGGGTGGATGGGGGACATCGAGATCGACCCGCACCATCCCGGGCGCGTCCTCTACAACACGGGGCAGGGCGTCTGGTGGAGCGACGATGCCACCGGCCCTTCGGGGCATTGGAGATTCCAGAACCAGGGGCTCGAAGAAACGGTCGCGATCGCCCTCATCAGCCCCTCGGGTGGAAGCCACCTGCTCAGCGCCGTCGGCGACATCGGCGGTTTCTTGCACGCCGATCTCAACGCGCCGCCCGCGACGGGGATGTTCAGCAACCCGGTGTTCGGCAACACGTCGAGCTTCGATTTTGCCGAACAACATCCCGCGGTCATCGCGCGGGTGGGCACGACGTCGGCGTCCACGCCGACGTCTCGCCACGGGGCTTACTCCACGGACGGGGGCGTCACTTGGACGCCGTTCCGCGCCGAGCCGAACACGAGCGCGAGCGCCGGCTCGGTCGCCGTCTCGGCCGACGGGGCGACCTTCGTATGGGCTCCGCAGGGAGCTCGCGGCGCGGCGGCACCGCCCGCGTACTCCCTGGACCGGGGCACGACCTGGACGCCGTGCAACGGATTGCCGAGCGGCACGAGAGTCGCGTCCGACCGCGTCAATCCGAACCGGTTCTACGCGGCCGGCGGCGGAATGCTGTACGCGAGCGTGGACGGCGGCGCCAACTTCACGGTCTTGGCGAACCTGCCGTCGGGCGGGACTGCGCGACCAACTCCGGGCATCGAAGGCGACCTCTGGCTCGCGGCGGGCGGCGGCGGGCTTTACCATCGGAGCGATTCGGCGCCGACTCTGACGTCGATCGGAGCGGTTCAGAACGCCACCGCCGTTGGCTTCGGGCGTGCGGCCACGTGCGCGGCCCCCTACCCCGTCCTGTACCTGTCGGGGATGGCGAACGGCGTCTCTGGCGTCCATCGGTCCGACGACCAAGGCGTGACCTGGCAGCGCATCGACGACCCGCAGCACCAATACGGCTTCATCAACGCCGTGACGGGCGACCCCCGCGTGTACGGGCGCGTGTATCTCGGTTCGGGCGGCCGCGGCATCCTCTACGGCGATCCGCGATGAGGCATCCCTGCCTACCAGCGAATCCGCAGCGCGTGTCGCGCCTTGTCGGGGAGTGACACCCGGAGCGCCCCCGCCCGAGCGTCGTAATCAAAGCTCGTCTGCCGGCCGTCGACCTCCACGCGCGCCGGCGGGTTCTCGACCCACGAGAGGAAGTCGCCACCGTCGCGCAACGCGACCTCACATTGGCGCGCGTCCAGCCACGCGATCCGCGACACGGCTGCCGCGCTGTTCATCTTGTTCGCGAGACCGATTGCCGCGAAGCCCCGTTCGATGGGCACGAACGTGAACAGCTCGAACTCGCGCTCCCCGAGGGTCACCGGCAGGCGTGCGTCACGTGCCACCACGTCGAGCGAGTTCGCCCGGTGGGCGTAGCAGGCAAACTTGGCTCCCACGAAGCCCGGCACGTCCGCCGGACTGACCTCGCCGCTCCGTACCGCGGGCGCCCGGCGGTCCGACGAAAATTGGGCGTTGAATGCCCCCACGACCGCAGCGGCTCCGTTGCGGTTCCATATCTTGAGAATGGCCTCGCCTCGCGTGGGATCGATGCACAGCGTGTCCAAGGTCGGCAGCCCGGGGCCGTCGCAGCGCAAGACGGTCCCGTCGAAGCAGACCAGCTTCTTCAGAAGCGCGAAATCGTGCTCCCCTGGCTTGTCGGACACGTAGACCGGCCCGCCCGAGATCGCCCGGCCGGCCGCATGAAATGCGCCCCACGCATGGCCGCTCTGAAACATGTCCCAATCGGGGTGCATGAACTCGCCGAACCAGAGTCCCACTTGGGCGTTCGTGTACAGGTGAAGACCGTGCGTCTCCGGCTCTTTCGGAAAGAAGTCGATGGAACTACGAAGAAGCGACGAGTGGGTCGACCCGTACCAAGTCTCCTGCGCATTCGACATGCAATTGATCAGTCGTCCTGCGAAGTGCTTCCCGGCGCTGCTCTCGAGCGCTTTGCGGTACGCGCGGCTGATGGCGATTCGACCGCCTTGCCGCTGAGCCACGCTCTCCAACACCGCCTGGCTGTCCACCTTCACTCCGTCGACCCCCTGGGCCGCGAGCGTGGCGTGATACTCGTCGTAGAATTGCGCGACGTGGTCGGCCGGAACGAGACCGACGACGTTGCCCCACCAGACTTCGTTGAACGACGGCGCGTGAGACAGCACACCCTCGCCGAATTGCCTGGTCTGCTCGACGACGCCATAGCCGGGAAGCGACGCGCCGTCGACACCGCCCCAGTATCCGACGATACCGTGCCAGACCATGAAGACCTCGACCCCGAACTCGTTCTTCGCCATCCGCACGGTCGGCCCGAGATCGCCGCCGAACTTCTCGTTGGCGGCAAACGCCGTCAGCCGTGGCTCCCCGGTTGGCATGAGGGTCGTCTTCTGCCAGCCGTCGTCGAGGATCAGCGTTCGCGGCGGAACGCCGCCGGCGGCGAACCGCTCGAGCCCCTCACGAACTTTGGCGGCGCTGACGTCCTGATAAAACGCGTCCCAGGTGCACCAGCCGAAGTAGTCGACGAAATCCGGCAACGCCTTGTCGCGCCGCAGGCGGCCCCATCGCAGACGCTCCGCGACGGACCGTGCTCCGTCGCGCACCAACGCGAACGGGTCGCTTCCGGCGGAAACGTACAGTGCGAGTCCTCCCCAGCCGGGAGCGAAGGCATCTCCCGTCTCCCCGAGGAGCTCCAGCGAATCGTCCTTCCTTCCGCGAAGCGAGAAGCGGAATAGCTCGCCGATGAGGGGGACCAGAAGAAGCCAATGGTCGTCGTGGAGTCGGCAAAGAAAGAACTGGGTCTCTTGGGGAACGTCCGAGAGCCGAGTCCCCGCTCTTGGCTTCATCCAATACGGCTCGTAACGATGACAAGCGGTAAACCGCTCCATATCCGGGATGGCCCCCAGGCTGAACACCTGGCGAGACGAGGGCAATTTCGCCCTCGCTACGAGGAAAAGCCCATGGCCGAGCGCGTCGGGCTCCGAGTGGATCTCGTCCGGAACCCGTACCAAGAAAGTGCGCTCGTTCGATGCGATGAAGCCAGCGTTCAGCGAAATTGACATAGCGACGAGCGCAACGATGGCAGCCTTGGTGGGGTCCGGCAAGCCGGGTCAATTCGAATTGACTCTACCCTCCGGGCTACCCTACCTTCGATGCGGCCTGGCCGAACCGAGCGCGCGCCGTGAGTCAACCACCCGCCGATGCCGCCACGAGCCGCAGAGGCTTTCTCACCGCGGTGGGCCTCGGCGCCGCGGCTGCGGTGGGCGGCGGCGCGGTCGCCGGGTGCGGCCGGCGAACCACCAGCCAGGGCGCAGCGACGAACGCCGATGAGGTGTTTGCCGTTCTGCCGAAATACACGGCCATCGAGCTCCTGAAGCCGGACATTCCAGGCGAAGGGGCGATCCCGAACGGCTACTTGAGGTACCCGGCGCAACTGGGCCAAGCGATTCCCACCAAGGCCGGCTCGAACGGAACAGTCGTCAAGACCATGTCGGCATACTGGGGCCCCACCCCGCCGGGGCTCGGTCGAAACTCCTTCCTCGATGCGATCAACGCTGAGCTCGGCGTGACGGTCAACCCCAGCGTTCAGGACGGAAACGGGTACGCCGACAAGCTCAGCGCGATCCTGGGCGCCAGAGACGTGCCGGATCTGCTGTCGGCTCCGAGCTGGGAGATCGACAAGATCCCTCGCTTCTCCCAAGCGGTGAAGGCGCTATTCGCCGATCTGACCTCGTTTCTCAAAGGGGACGCGATTGACGCCTATCCGATGCTGGGAACGCTGCCTACCGCGGCATGGCAGTACGCGGTCTGGGGCGGCCGCATCGCGGCCGTCCCGTTTCCGTCCGACGGTCCATTTCCATGGGCGCTTTTCTACCGCAAGGACCTCGCGGACAAGGCCGGCGTCGCCGCCCCGGCGACCATCGACGAGCTCTACCACTTCGGCAAGACCATGACCGACCCGGGCCGCGGCGTCTGGGCTTTCGGGAACGTCTTCGACATGGTGCAGATGTTCTTCAAGTGTCCTCACGCCAAGGGCGGCTGGCGAAAGAAGGCCGGCGGCGGGCTCGAGTTCAAATACGAGATCCCCGAATACCGACAGGCGCTCGAATTCACCGCGCGGCTCTATAGCGACGGGTTCGTCCACCCGGACATCGTGGCCAGCAAGGGAGGCGACGCCGCGCAGCTCTTCAACGCAGGCAAGATGATCGCGTACGAAGACGGCCTCGGCGCCTGGCGCGGCACCCAAAGCGAGCAGACCAAGGTGACGCCGGGCTTTAACATGCAACCAATGCCGATCTTCTCGGCAGTCGGCGGCCAACCGCTCGCCTGGGGCGGGGCCGAGCCGATCTTCTACACGTTCGTCAAGAGGGGACTCGGCAAAGACCGCACCGAGGAGCTCCTGCGGGTGCTCAACTGGTGCGCGGCGCCGTTCGGTTGCCGAGAGTACGAGCTAGGTAGCTACGGAGTCGAAGGCAAGCACTTCACGCGCGCCGCAGACAACAGCCCGATTCCGACGGACCTGGGGCGCAGGGAGGTGGCGGGGCAATACACATCGCTGGGCGGTCGCGTGCCCGCCGTCGTCGGCACCGCAGACGTCCCGACCTTCGTCCAAGACTTGCTCGGCTACCTCCGGACCACGATCAAGTTCCTCGAGCCGGACCTGTTCGCGGGCATCAAGCTGGAGCTCCCGGCGAACTACTCGAGAGTCCTCGTGCCCACCGAAGACAGGATCAACGACGTTCTCCGCGGACGCCGGCCGATCGGCGACCTCCAGCATATCGTGGATGAATGGCGAGCCACCGGGGGCGACGAGGGGCGGGCGTTTCTCGAAAAGACACTGGCCAACAACGGTCGATGAGCCCCCGACGCTCGCTGCGCGCGCGGCTACGCGCGGACTGGCCCCTGCTGGTCATGACCGCGCCGGCCGCGCTGATCCTGCTCGTATTTCACTACGTTCCCACCCTCGGCAACGTCATCGCGTTTCAAGATTACAACCCGTTCGAGGGCAACAACCCGCTCGAGGCATTCGTTCACAGTGACTGGATCGGGTTCGGCAACTTCGAGACCCTCTTCCAGGATTCGGCGTTCTGGGACGCCGTTCGAAACACGCTGTCGATCACTCTGTTTCAGCTGGTCTTCTTCTTCCCGTTGCCCATCGTCCTCGCGATCCTCCTGAACAGCGTGGCCTCGCCCAAGCTGCGCAGCTTCATCCAAGGAGTCGTCTACCTCCCCCACTTCTTCAGCTGGGTCCTCGTGATCACGTTCTTCGTCCAGATGCTCGGCGGAGCCGGCCTCCTGGCGCAGGAGATGCGCCGGCACAGCATCCACGAGTGGAACATCATGACGAACCCCCACGCGTTCCTCGTTCTGGTCACGAGCGAGGCCGTCTGGAAAGACGTCGGCTGGGGGACGATCGTCTTTTTGGCCGCGCTCGCCGCCATTGACCCCACGCTGTACGAGGCGGCCGCCGTCGACGGGGCAGGAAAGGGGCGTCGCCTGTGGCACATCACGCTTCCCGGGCTGCGGCCAGTGATCGTGCTCCTGCTCATCCTGCGCTTGGGGGACGCGCTCAGCGTCGGATTCGAGCAATACATTCTGCAGCGGGAGGCGGTCGGACGGCAGGCAGCCGAAGTGCTGGACACGTTCGTCTACTACCAGGCGATCATTCCTCAGCAGTGGGGCGTCGGCGCTGCGGCCGGTCTATTCAAGGCGGTCGTCGGGCTGGTGCTGGTGTTGACCGCCAACAAAGTCGCACACATGCTCGGCGAGCAGGGGGTCTACGCCAAAGGATGAGTGCCCGGAGCGACATCGCCCGGCGAGCCGTGACGGTTCGACCGGTATGGGAAGAGAGGCCGTCGATCGCCGGGGAGATCGGCAAGGGCGCCGTTCTGTGCCTCGTCGTGCTCGCGGTCCTCTTTCCGATGTGGTCAATCCTGGTCACCAGCCTCGCTTCACGCGAAACGATCAACGCGGCCGGCGGGATGGTCATCGTCCCGAAAGAGATTGACTTGTCGGCGTATGTGACGATCTTTTCGGGCGGGCAGATCACCCGAGCGGTTTGGGTGAGCGTCATGGTCACGGTCGCAGGAACGGCCTTCAGCCTTTGCCTGACCGTGCTCGCCGCGTACGGTCTGTCGCGGCCGGGGTCGTTTGCACACCGGCCGCTTCTCCTCTACTTCCTGCTCACATTCCTCGTGTACCCAGGCCTCGTTCCCAGTTACCTCGTCGTGACGGGGCTCGGTCTCAAAGACAGCCTCTGGGCGCTGATCATTCCGTCGGCGGTGAGCGTGTTCAATCTGGTCGTGGTGCGGGCTTTCTTCATGAGTATCCCGGCGGAGCTGATTGACAGCGCGCACATCGACGGTGCGAGCGAATGGCAGATTCTCGCGCTCGTCGTGCTACCGCTCTCCAAAGCCGTCATTGCGGTCGTGGGCCTGTTCTATGCGGTCGGTTACTGGAACGCATACTTCAACGCCGTGCTTTATATCGACGACAACGACAAGTGGCCCATTCAGCGGGTCCTGCAGAGCTACATTCTGGCAGGACAGTCCCCTCACCTGTCAGGCGCGCCGGTCAATCTCCCGGGGATCACCGCTTATCCCCCGACGCTCGCCGTCAAGATGGCCGTCGTGGTCGTCACCGTCATTCCGGCGATCCTCGTCTACCCGTTTGTACAACGGCACTTCACGAAGGGAATGATGATCGGCGCGGTGAAGGGCTGAAGCGGCGAAGCGGCCTGCGGTCACCACCCGCTCGGCTACTTGGGATCTCCGTACAGAATTCCGCGTCCACCGGTGCCCACGTACGCGCGGCCGTAGACCCTTGGGTCTCCCGTAATGACGCCTACGAACCCGAATTGATGCCGATTGTCGTTGATGCGTACCCAAGTCGCCGCCGCGTCATCCGATCGGAAAAAGCCGGGTGCGTCGTTGATTTTCCCGACCACGTACATGGCGGGGTATGTCTTTCCGGCAGCTGCTTTCCCGAACCCCATCGCGACGGATTCGGACACGGTCGCGATCGTTCGGTACGTCTTGCCGGAATCCGTCGAGCGATAGAGCTCTTTGCCGGTTGTGAGCCACACGTCCCCTTCTACTCCAGGCACTGCGTGGACCGAGCCGGCGCCGAGGTTGTACTCGGGGAGCGTCGGCAACGCCCCGGGGGCCACGGCGAAGTGAGCAGCGCCGTCGGTGCTCGCGTACCCGCGTCCCGTCATCACGTTGTACACGTAAAACTTGTTCGGATTGACCCGATCCGCGGCGAGTTTGATGTTGCTCGGGGCCCAGTCCGGAGTCTTCGCCGGATCGGGCAGGCCTTCGGCGCGCAGCCAGGTCGCACCCCGGTCGCGTGAATACACCGTGGGGCCGTCTTTGGGCGCCCACACGAATGTCGCGCCGTCCGGCGAGACGGCGATGATCCCGCTGCCCTTGCCCGACGGGTTCGAGGAAAAGGGCGTCCAGGCTGCGCCTCCGTCGACCGAGTACGCCCCGTTCTTTCCCTGTCCCCCTTGCCCCACGCGGGCGACGATCTCCGGTTTGGCCCAGGCGCAGTCGATGCTGCTGCCGCTTCCGAAGATTGGATTGTGGAACATCCCGAGGGCGGGAGCGACCTTCAAGTCGTCGTGCCGGAAACCTCCGAGATCGCCCACGGCGCTCAGCAACACCGGGCCCGCCGGAGGGCTCAAGAGGTCGCTGACGACGGTCTCTTCGAGGCCGTGATCGCGGAAGGTCCAGTGGGTCGGCTTGTCGGAGTCCGCCGCGTTGGCATCGTCGCTCCCCCAGACTCCCTGCCCCGTGACGTAGAACACGTGCCCGGCGTCGAACGGGTCGATGTCGATGTCGCCCATCCATCCAACGCTGCTCGGCTTGTCGTGATCCCAGTACAGGTACTTGGCGCCGGCCTCGTCTCTCACGGCCTTCGCGCCGAGCGCTTTCCAGCTCTTGCCGCCGTCGGTGGTGCGATAAATCTCGTCGCCTTTGGTCCAGCGATCGATCGTCGTCACCATCACCGTGCCCGGGTGCGCCGCGTCGACCGACAAGCCCCCGTAGCCGAATCGGTCGTTTGCCTTGTCGGGAGCCGCCGGCGTGATGTTCGTGAACGCGTTCTGTTCGGGCTCGTACTTCCACACGGCGCCGTCGACCACGTCGTTGGGCCCGGTGCCGCTTCCGTAGCTGGCGTACAGCGTGTGCTTGGAATCGAACGCCGCGTGGCTGGCCATCATGCCCATCGGCTGTTTGGGCACGAGCTTCCACGAAGCGCCGCCGTCGGTGCTCTCGTAAAGACTTCCGTCCGTACGGGCCACGCCCGCGTAGATCGCCGGCGTCGGCTTGCCTTTGCTACCGCTCGACTTGTCGAAGACGACGAAGACGATGCCCATGTTGTCCGGATCTTGCGCGGCAGGAAAGCTGGTCGACTTCCACGTCACCCCGGCATCCGTGCTTTTCCAGAGGCCCTTGGCTCGCGAGCCGAAGTAGAGAATGTGCGGCTCGTTCGGATCGACCGCCAGGCGCTCCCCGTTGGAACGCCCATTCTCGTTTCCTCCCATCTGAATCGGCATGTCGACTCGCGCCCACGTGCTCCCCCGGTCGTCGGACCTGAGAATGGCGCCGTTGCCCGCCCACGACTTGACGTATGTTCCCACGGCGGCATAGACGCGGTT